>Ga0222663_1000046_pt1 | contig 101590 bp, 120 predicted proteins | sample AntAcemetagen602_FD_179852 | JGI IMG/M metagenome (GOLD analysis project Ga0222663, IMG submission 179852) | Saline water microbial communities from Ace Lake, Antarctica - #602 | ecosystem: Environmental > Aquatic > Non-marine Saline and Alkaline > Saline | place: Antarctica: Ace Lake... | reverse complement strand
TAGTGGTAAAATCATGTATGTTGGAAGTCCATTCCAGATGAACTTTGGAGAATGTGGTGATGAACGAGGGATCTACACATTTAATTTAGAAGATGAATCGTTCGACTTTATCGAGAACGAAGTGTCATCGGTTCATAAAAAGATTAAAGTATCGGATATCACCAAGAAAAAAATAGGGGCAGAAGAATTAAAAAATTCTATACCCGATAATATTATCCGATTGATCGTAGATCAAAAAATAACACCAGACATCCATAGCATCTTGGTTAGTAAGATTCAGAAATATGAACCTAAAAATTTAACCATCGAATTCGAGCTTCTAGATAGTGTAGGAGACTCTTTACCAACCGATGGTGATGTTGGGGATGTTTCGGATCTGAGTCAGTTCCTAGACGATTATGTTGAAGCAATGGATACTCCCAATAAGGAAGATCTTAAAGATTATTTAAACGATGTTTTCAATAGTTTGAAATAAATATTATTCGTCGTAGAATCCGTCATCACCACGATTCATAATAGATTCTTTGCTTAATACTGTATTATATGCCTCTTCTAATAGGTCGGTATCTTTTTCTCTCATAATATTATAAAACGTAAAAAATTGGTTCGTATACACCTCCATCGGTTCTCGTAATAGTCACATGACCATATTTACGAGTCTTTTTACCTTTGATGGTCTCGATTTCGAAATCAGAATTCTTGGTGTCGCCATAAGAAATCCCACCATATGAAAATTTATCTTTCCAATCTTCGGCAGGAAGAATACCATTAGCCGCAATCTGGGATTCGATATAATCTATTGCTGCATGTAGAGTCTCGACTCTACCGTTAAATTTTTCAGACGTTACGACCTTATCATAGGCTTCTTCTAATAGGTCTGTATCTTTTTCTCTCATAATATTATGTTAAATCTCTACCGTTTATAGCTTTCAAAAGTGTTTTATGGGCCAAAGGATCTTCTTTGATGACATCTTTTATAGCATCAGGAACATTTTGACCAGATTCGATATATCTTAGTGCATGACTAAGGGCATCTTGAATTTCGGGTCGATAAAGTGCTTCTTTAGCAAGAACTTTATCATAGGCTTCTTCTAATAGGTCTGTGTCTTTTTCGCGCATAAAGATACTTATCATTATTTATTTGATTTTATTCAAAATAGTGTTATATTGATTATTATATGGATAATAGATATGATATATCGCAACTATTAGATGTTTTACGGAACAACAGGCAAAGTGGGAGCACCACGACATTATTCGAAGGTATAAACAATTCTCCAAATGCTCTATTCATAGGAACCGATAGACGATTATGTGATTATGTTCTTGAAAATATCCGAATCAAAGGAATTGTTAATAGCATTACCAAACTAACCGAAAGAATTTAAACATTATGGAACAACCATCAACTATAGATACCGGAATAGCAATTCTCGATATTTATGATAACGAATCTTTAGAAAAATGTGTAAATTCGTTAGCCGGAATTCAGGCATCATCGTATATTATCACCAACAGGACGACACCTGATCCTACATTCATTTACGATAAGAAAATTTCTCACCAAGTCAGCATGGCAACTCTTCGTAATCATGCAATTGCTCATTTTAGATGTTTGGGGTTGAAATATTTATTCATTTTCAATTCGAATGTGGTCGTAACCGATCCAAATTTTATCGAGAAGACTATCAAGATTGCCGAAGCATTTGGAACATGGTTTCTAACAGGATATGGTGAAGGGTCCACGGTTCTAGATGATGCAGAAAAGGGACAGTCACTTTGTGTCAATACTAAATTAAACACCGAAGCACTTTTTATTAGATCTGGTGTTGTTGGGAATTTAGGATACTTCGATGAACGATTTATAAATTCTTCGTATTTGGATGTTCTCGATTATACACATAGAGCTATAAAACTTGGGATATTCCCACCTGAAACGTTTTTTCCGACATTGGATAATTTTTACAAATTAACCGATTCTGAAAACCAAAGAATCGGTCATTCTGATATATTGGATGAAAATAATAAAAGTGTGGGTATGAGTTATGGTTATTTTAAACATCTTTATGGTTATGTTCCATCGATGGATGATCGAAAATCAGCATCTAAAGATGAATTGATGATTTTTATGGGAGACCTCCAAACGAATTATGCAAAATCATAATAAAAATTTAAGGACTTATTTTGCGAATAAAATTCTTAAAAATAATTTACAAACTATGACCAGAGAAAAGAATATATTGGAGGAAGGTCTGATAGTTTCTTACGATTCCAAACAATTGATATCTAAAATATCACAAACATATTCAAATGATGTAAAATATATCGAAGACTGTCCATTATTTCCAACCAATCCATCAAAATATGGGAAGGCTAATAGTATTTTTATCACCTTTAAAACTAAACCCAATACAGATGCTCTGAATAAAATTCTAAGTCTTTATGGATATTTTATAACATATGATAAATCGGTGGAAGAGGAATATGATGTTACTATAGAACCTAAATATCCGGTCCGTTATGGCGAATTCCCACCATCTATAAATTTTTATCATATCACACCGACAATTAATCTAGAAAAAATTAAGAAAATTGGGATCACTCCTAGAACGAGTAAAACATTGTTTAAACACGAAGGCAATCGGATTTATATACTCATATCTAAAACTATTAGACCAGTGGAAAAATTTAAAATGGTTTTATCAGATCATAAAAATATAGCAGAAATGTCTATATTAGAATTATTTGATATATCACAAGATGTATTTGTCGATGAATCATTCGATCATGTCAAAGGAAAATGTTATGCAGGATTCGTTCTAAAAAATATACATCCCAACAAGATAAAAAATACATTATGAACAAAATCGGGGCAGTCCTTATTACATGTGATCGACCGATCTTCTACAAAAAATCTAGCGATTCTCTTTTAAGAACGTGTAAAGAAAAACAATTAGAATATGTTGTGGTTAATGATGGAACTATTGAACTCCCATATGATCCACCCCATTTTATTAGAACATCTGGTAAAATTGGAGTAGCCAAGGCAAAGAATTTAGGTATCCGGTATCTATTGAACTCAGGATGCACCGATATATTCTTAATGGAAGATGATATCGAAATTACCGACTCTGGTGTTTTTGATGCTTATATAAACACCGCAAAATCTACGGGGATTAAACATTTCAATTTCGGATTGCATGGAAACCACAATAGAAATCTGGACGGTTCCCCGAATATTAGAAAAACTGTAAAATATCCAGACGGAACTGAGATCGACTTGTATTCGGAGATATTAGGAGCTTTTAGTTATTACCATAGGTCTGTTTTTGATGAAATTGGTGTAATGGATGAATCCTTCTATAATGCACTGGAACACGTACATAGCACATACGAAGCAAGTCTAAAGGGTTTTACATCACCATGGAGATGGTTTGCTGATATTCACGACTCCGAAAAGTATTTAAAAGACATCGTGCCTGATCACCAACAAAGTATCATCAGGAATGAAAATTTTCAAGAAACCTTTAAAAATGGTCTAGATAATTTTATATCTAAGAATGGTTTTAGTGTTGTTCGAGGTTATGGACCACCAGAACCTATCACCGACGAAAAAGATTGTTTAAAATTTATGAAAGATCTTTATAGATCTTCTCACATCACGTAAACAGACCCAACAGAACTGTAAATTAATTGTTCTATTGAGTTGTAAATATCATTTTCAGCCTGTGTTATTATATATTCAAAATCTTCGGCAACATCGTCGTTCATTTTTTGTTTATATGGCCCGTTAGGATTACCCCATGCAAAACTCGTTGGTAAAATTCTTGGGAATTCTCGATTAAATTCTATTTTTCCGGTAATGATATATTGAGCAATAAGTTCATTGGTAAATTCTTCATAATTTCTAAGTTTTCTATCTCTGGCGGATTTAAATGTTCCTAGAGCATTGGCAATTTCTCTTTTATTTATACTATTTCTAGGGGAATAATCACGAGAATCAATTCTATGTAATATGTTATAAAGACTACTACCCACTGTGGATACCAGTCGTTCTACTTCTTTTTCTATCATCGTATATTCATAGTTCCCTTGGTAATTGGGTGTTCTTCGAAGAGCATGGCCAAATCTGTGAGCCAGAGTCCATGCAGTGGTCGGAACCTTTTCGGACCCTTTATTATTGGTATAAAAAATTGTGGTATTATCGTTATCGATTGGAATATCTAATTTTAATTTATCAAGAATAAAAACAGGATCAACTTTACCAACTTCTGTATGTTTCCACCCATGTTTCGACGAAACCATGTAAATATCAACATCAACAGGGATCTTATTCCATAAATTTTTTATTTTTTCAACACCTTTTTCACTGGTCAATATTCCTCGACTAGCCTTATCATAACCTCTCGGTTTAGAATCTTTATCCCATTCACCTTTAAGGTTGAAGGAATTTATAGGCATCTCGGTTAATATCGAAGAATATGCTTCGGCTAAAATTGTATCGTCATTGTCTATCATATATTTATATTTATATTTTTTTTGAGTGATATCCATACAAAAATAATTTTTCATTACACTAATTTACAACTTCTTTGGTGGATTGACAATTTAAAAAAAGATGATAAGGTAGGTTATGGTAAAAAAAATAGGGTTGTGTCTCACGACATTCAATAGAAAAGATTATTATGAACAGGTGTTGTCGGCTATTCCGAGAAATGTCATAGATTTTTTTGTTATTGTTAATGACGGAACCTTCCATTATACAAATCCGTCGGACGCTGACCATATTATCACTTCCGATAAACAAAATGGTGTAGCATGGGCTAAAAATAGGGGGATTGAAAAACTTTTAGATGTTGGATGTACTGATATATTCACTATGGACGACGATGTAATTATTACGGACCATAATGTGTTCCAAAAATACATAGATACCGCAAATATTTTTGGAATATATCAACTTTCGTTCGAAAAAGTTGCTGGAAATGAGAAATCTTTACAATATACATACACATCAACGAATGGGGCGTCATTGGGTCTATATAGGAACCCCCAAGCTGCTTTTTGTTATACACATTCCAATATTTTTAAAAAAATAGGATTATATGATGAAAATATGGTCAATAGCTTCGAACATATATCGTACTCTTATGATTTATCAAAAAAAGCATTAAATCCAAATTTTTGGTATTTTCCTGATGTATTAAACTCTGAAAAATACCTCACCACCATCAAAGGATCTGATGAAAATAGCACAATCACAAATAAACCCAACTATAAAGAGAATTGGGACCGATCAGCGTCTTATTTCATCAAAAAACATGGACATTTCACCAACGAAATTACCGATGTCGGGATAAAGGGGTTAGAAAAAACATTAATCGATATCGAAACCCGACTATCAAGAAAGAAACTGGTAAATACCGATAAGAAGTTGTCTGTGATCATACCTTATAGGGACCGAGAAGAGGCTTTAAAGACCGTTGTTCCGATTTTACATGAATATATAGCCCGACAGGTCCAAAACTTCGATATTTCGGTCATAGAACAAGATGATAATGAACTTTTTAATAAGGGATTGCTCAATAATCTCGGATTTTTATTGAATCAGGACTCTGATTATCACTGTATTCATGATGTGGATCTAATTCCAACATTTTCTGATTATTCTTACCCTAAAAATCCCACACATTTGAGCAAATATTGTAGTCAATTCAATTATATCGAAGATCCTGCGGCAATTATGGGTGGTGTTGTTCTTTTTAAGAAAGAACATTTCCAAATGGTGAATGGATATCCAAATGATTATGTTGGGTGGGGTAAAGAGGATTCGTGTCTACACCATCGAATTATTAGAAAAGGATTAACAATCTATCAACACCCATTTGGTAAATATTTTTCAACCCCCCACCAACATCGTTTAGAAATATCCGGCGCACACGAACAACATCTTAAAAATTCTGAAAAATGGAAATCCGAAATCGAGGGCTTAACACTATTGGAAGATAATGGAGTAAATAATCTTGACATTTCCAGATTTATCATTAATTATGACGATAAAAGGAAATATAAACACTACAAAATCAAATTATGAATGATATAGATACCAAAACTCTTACCGAAGCATATGAAAAGATCGAAGATCGTAAATATCTCGAATTTTTTGCTGAAAATTTCATATCATCTGATGATAAAAATGAAAAATCTGACTTAAAATATATTCTAGAAGCATCCGATTTAAAAATATGGGGTAGATTTTCGGTATATGCACACGGAAAAAATTGGGAAATTGATAAAACCCCCGAAGTATTACGAAAAAATTCATTTTTCTATCGAAAATTCTTATATAACGAGTCTCCCGATGCGGTGAGAGGGGCAATCGATGGGAAAATCTATGATCGAAACGAATATGCCGACCGTTGCATTATATTTACGACAAATATTAACGGAACGGGATTTTATTATTCTACAGTATCTAGAATTAAATCCCATTCGATATTGTTTGGCGATATTATTAGAAAAAAAGGAATACCCGATGACGTTCTATTCTTATTTGGAGATACTTTTGACTATCGAAAAGAGATGAGACATGATTATTCTGGATGTATTTTTCCTAAACATCGGGATTTAGACGCATCTTATGTGTCAATATGGGGAGATATGCCGAACGAAACATATATGACGAATCTTAAAACATTTTATACCTTTATTGGTGTCGAATCTCCCATATATTTTGAATATATTAAGGGTGGAATTGAATCAGGCAACGATTCGACTCAAATTTTATTACATAAATGAGTAAAAAATTATCTATATTAATTTGTGGGTTGAAGGAACGGAAAGAACTTCTATTACATCTCGGAAACCAATTAAAAATGCAAGGTAATAGCGATGTTGAGATATTGGCAAACATCGATGATGGCGCAATCCCTATAGGGAAGAAAAGAAATGATTTGTTGAACAATTCTAGGGGGGAATATGTGTGCTTTGTTGATGACGACGATGTTATATCACCATTTTATGTTAGTAAGATACTGGAAGCTATTGAATCCAAACCCGATTGTGTTGGGTTAGAAGGGATTATAATTCAAAAAAATATCGGACCTAGAAAATTTATACATTCGATCCAATATGATGATTGGTTCGAAGAAAATGATATATATTATCGATGTCCTAACCATCTGAATCCAATCAAACGCGATATCGCCTGTTTTGTGGGATTTCCGGATATATCATATCATGAAGATGTTGATTTTTCAAAGAGAGTTAAAGAACATTTGAAGACCGAAGTGTATATTAAAGAACCGATATATTTTTATTATCCATACAACAATAATCGATAAAATGGAAACAGATCCTAAACTACTAATCAAATTTCCCACTAGGGGAAGACCCGAGAAATTTTTTACTGCATTAGATAGATATATTGATATGGCCGAAGATATATCAAAGATTGCATTCCTGATAACTCTAGATTCTGATGACGTTTCAATGAATGGTTGCGTTGATCGATTAGAATCTTATAAGAAAAGGTGTAAACTATTATATTTTTTTGGTGATAGTAAAACCAAAATTGAGGCAATCAATGCTGACATGGATACCGTATCTGGATGGGATATAGTTCTTCTTGCTTCTGATGATATGATACCTGTGGTCAAGGGGTATGATTACATCATTAGAAAGGATATGAACGACCATTTCCGTGATATGGATGGAGTCCTATGGTATAATGATGGTGGACAGAGCAATATCAGCACACTTTCGATTCTAGGAAAAAAATATTATGATAGGCTCGGTTATATATACCATCCTGACTATATAAGCTTATGGTGTGATAATGAACACACCGATGTAGCAATTCAGTTAAATAAAGTTTATAAATCTGATAAGGTTATCATAGAACACCAACACCCTGCTTACCAAAAATCTGGTTATGATGAACTTTATGTTAGGAATGAGTCATATTATAACATCGATAACGAAACATATAAGAAACGATCAGAACGTAACTTCGATTTGGTGTTAAATTCTACAAAATTTTCGGTTCTACTTTTAGGTATCCCCGAACGAGCGGATAAACTTAACAAATTGGTTGATAAATTGGATAAACAGATTACCGATTTAGATAAAAACACCGAAATAGAAGTCTTGGCACTGATTGATAACAAACATAGGTCGGTGGGTGCCAAGAGACAAGCCCTTTTAGACATCGCAATGGGGGATTTTATTGCCTTTGTCGATGATGATGATGATATTTCCGATGATTACATCAAAGAGATATATGAGGCAATCAATAAAGATTCTAACATCGATGTGATTACATTCAAACAAAAAACGTTTATCAATGATGATGCCCCATCAATAATCAAGTTTGGTTTAGAATACGACAACGAAGAGTATTGTCAGAACAGTGTTATACACAGGAAACCATTTCATATGTGTGTTTGGAACACCAAGATTACCAAACAGGTAAAATTTCCAGATATATCTAAGACCGAGGATTGGTTTTGGTTAGAACAACTTTGCAAGATCGCCAAGACCGAACACCGGATCGATAAAATTTTGCATTTTTACATTTTTAACAGATCAACTACAACTTCATATAACTAATGCATTTATTTCATTCTCGATATGACGAAATAACACAAATTTTGTATGGAACACACCATTCAGGGTTTTATTCATGCATCAATGAAGTAAGAAACACCTTATATAAACTTGTGACCCATAAGATATATCCTAAAGATATATCATTTTCGGAAACATTAGGGTGGTATCGGGGTAATGAAGACTTGTATCCTATCCTATATAAAAAATGTGAAGAGTCTATGGAATCTATAAAATCGGAAGACTTTGACTTTGAATATTTTTGCCCAACGGAGTTAAATCTTAGTTGGTTAGATTATGATGATGCCTCAAAGGTTGAAAACGCTTATTTTTTACCATCGGATTATGTCCAAGAGAGGGTCGTCGAACTAGAAAAAAAATATGATATAGATTACTCTAACACATTGGCAATTTTTCACCGAGGAACCGATAAGGGTATAGAGGCTACATTAAGACCTCTTGGTTGGTGGATCGATAACATTAGGGGTGAAACGGATGAACCATTTCGCATATTAATACAGACAGATGAAAAGTCTTTTAAAGATGGGTTCTTAGATGCTTATGGTGAGTCTGGGTTTACATTTGATGAAATGATTTTCAGGGATGGTTATGTAACACCACATAGGGATAAGGTTCAGTGGGCGATTGACTACGAATCAATCATGCGAATCATATCAAAATGTAAAAAGATTGTAACCCACTCTGGTAATGGTGGGATAATTCCCATCATTTATCGGGCAAATTTAGAAGGAGTTTCTCAGTGTTATAAAGATGGTGACTTTATGAGGTTTTACAAATGAAAAAGTCGTGTTTACTAAATTTTGCTAATGGTGCTTGGTATCCGAGAGGGCAAGACCGTTTATACCAAACCGTAAAATCATTTAACCCCGAATATGATTTCGATTTTTTGTTTATAGGTAACTATTCCGATATTAATAGCCCACACCATCAAGAGATTCATTATGCTTTCAAATACTATGCCTTTAAACACGCTGTAGATTTGGGGTATGAGAATATTATATGGGCCGATTGTTCGATGTATGCGATCAAATCCATCGACCCACTTTTTCAACACCTAGATGAAAATGGTTATTTCTTCGTGTGGTCTGAATACAACAATGCACAATGGACGAACGATAATATGTTAAAACATTTTGATATAAGTCGGGATGATGCTGAAAGAACTCGACACATTTATAGTGGGTGTTATGGTATAAATACACATCACCCTAAATTTTCCGAATTTTTCCAAGAATTCGGAAAAGCTGTTCCATATTTTAAAGGTTCATGGGATAATTCTGGCAATACAGAATCCATAGACCCTAGATGTTGTGGTCATAGACATGATCAAAGCGGTCTAAGTCTTATAGCCAATAAATTGGGACTATTAGATGAGAATGGTCAATTTTTCCAATACCGTAGAGGCGATGGATCATATGAAGAAAAAACTTGCTTAGTCACACAAGGTATGTAATAATGATCTCATGTATAGTCAGAACGATGAAGATGATTTTTTCTTAGAATATTTTAAAGATTTTAATGGTGGAACACTGTTAGAAATTGGTGCTTATGATAGCACAACGTTTTCCAATTCCAAAGCACTGATCGAAAAAGGTTGGAGTGCTTTCTTAGTGGATGCTTCGCCGTTTTGTGTAACGAAACTTTTCGAAGCATATAAAGGAAATGATAAGGTTAATCTTATCCAATCCCTTATCACGTTGGAAGAAACCAATGGTCTAACATCTTTTTTTGAATATCCCTTTTCTGCCGTATCTTCGGTGGATAAAGATCATGCTAAAAAATATTTTATCGATAAGGATGAATTTGAACAGAATAGTAAAGAACTTTTACTTCCTTCAATTGATCTAAAAACTCTTATCAGTGATGTCCTGAAAAGGTCATCAGAAATTAATTTTCTATCTATAGATGTTGAGGGTTTCTCGGCTGATTTGGCGATGACATTGGATCTTGAACAAGTTCAACCAGCTTGTATTTGTATTGAACATGATTTTAGACAAAATCAATTGATGTCAAAATTTAGCCCGTTATACAATATCGCGTCACATAATGGTGAAAATTTGGTATTAACTAAAAAATGAAGTCCGTAAAATTTAAAGAAATATCTTTTCAAAATTTTTTATCGGTTGGTTCTGATCCATTAAAGATCAAATTCACCGAAGGTATAAATATTATCACCGGAGAAAATTTGGATAATATTGGTTGTAAGAATGGTATCGGTAAAACCACTATTCTTAATTTTATCTATTGGGTTGTTTTTGGTGAGACCATCACAAATCTCAAAAAATCACAAATTTCTAACAATATTACAAAAGGTGAATGTGGTGGATATTTGGTTCTGTCGGTTGATGATATAGAATATACGATCAAACGAGTTTTAGACCCATCCTCGGTCGAAATAAAGCGTGGTTCAGAAGTTATCACCATCTCTACAATCGATAAGAATAATGATTACATTAAAGATCTGATCGGTGTGAACGAAGAAGTCTTTAAAAATTCGGTAGTTTTGACCAATGATAAAACTATTCCGTTCATGGCTCAAAATAAAATCACCAAAAGAAAATTTATCGAAGGTGTTATGGATCTTAGTATTTTTGGTGAAATGTTATTGAAGATCCGAAAAGATTATATCGAGACCAAAAAGGAATCCGATACTACTACAGCACTATTCATCAACGAACAAAAGAATCTCGAAGGATATAAAAACCGCAAGATAATTTTTCAAAAAGAAAAGGAAAAGGCTATTCAGGAATTGGAAGATCAAATATCGACCAACAAATTAGAGATCAAAAATCTACAAAATCGAGATAAAGATGTTGAGAAACTTTTAACCAATTGTAAAAAGTTAATAGATGAAAAAACTTCAGAATTGAATATAAAAGTAGATTTCACAATTCCTGAAATCGAAGGTAAGATCGATATTCTGATCGATCAAAAAAGATTACTTACCCGAGATATTGAACAAGCTGAAAACTCTATAGATTTTAAAAAAGTAGAAATTAAAAAGCTTCAAAAAACTACTGGTGAATGTCCTTCATGTAAAAGACCTTATGCAGAAGATAATTGTGGGACCGAAGATCGTATAAAAGAACTTGATTTAGAATTAACCCAATATAACACACATATCCAAAGTGTTAGAACATCTATTGTTCCGATAGATGATGAAATAAAAATTGAGAAAAAATCATTAGGTGATGTTGTGGTAATAAAGGCCCAATTAAAAAATGATATCATAACTCTTCAAAAAGAAATTGATCGACTTACTGGTTTAGATAATAAGATTAAAATTATCGAGACTAAAAACGAAGGACTTTTGATCTATATATCAAATGAAAAGAATAAAGGTAACAATTATGATGTATTAATCAACGAATCAGAAGAAAAAATAGTCGAATATCAAAAAGATATAAAGGAATTATATAAACGATTGGATATTCTCGATCATGCCAAAGCCGTTGTTAGTGAAGACGGTGTTAAAACTATTATCATCAAAAAAATCTTAACATTTTTGAATAGTAGATTGAATCATTATCTAACGATTTTGGATGCACCGTGCTCTGTTTTATTCGATGAGACATTTGATAATACGATCACCACCTTAACCGGAAAAGAAATAGATTACTGGAATTTATCTGGTGGTGAACGTAAGAGAGTTGACTCAGCAATTATATTCACGTTCCAAGATTTACTTCGACAACATACTGGTATCAATTTTAATCTTTTCGTTGCTGATGAATTGTTTGATAGTGCCGTCTCTGAAAAAGGGTTGGGAAAAATATTAGAAATTTTAAGAGATTTGGTTATTAAAAACAATCTATGTGTGTATCTAGTTAGTCACAATCCAAACACTTCTAAGTTTGATATTGACGACACTCTTTTATTGGTAAAGAAAGATGGTATTACGTCTTTGCGGTTATAAATTTATCACCTTTAGAAAGATTTTCAGATGCCCATAGGGGTTGTAGATTGGTATAATGGAAACATTCTTTCTGTTGTTCTGGATCTGAAAGATCGAATGAAGCACATGGTCTTATATGGTCGATATGCCATCCGAAAAGGGAGTGATTGTCCCAACTCATTCCGTCACGGAATTGTGATTCTAAATGTTTTTTAGCGAAATCGGAAGAACATCCTAATAGTTCCATAGTTTTTTGGGATTTTCTCGTTGATTGTGATTTGATTGCTGAATATAATCTACCTCTAAGGGTTTCCTCAAGTTTATAAACCGGATTTTTTAAAATTTTTTCTTTCCTAAGCTTACCACGAATAGGTTTAATTTTTTCTTGGTATTTTCTTTTGTAACCTTTAATTTTTTCCTGATTTTGGTTGATCCATCTATCAATATTTTCTACATTGTTGATATAATATTCTCGGTTATAATCTCGTATATGATTTTTATGATTATCTCTATATTCTTTATTTTGGGATTTTATTTTTTCAGAATTTGAGTTTTTATAAGATTTTCTTACTTCTTTTATTCGATCACAATTTTTTAATAGATAAATTTTCCTTTTATCTTTATCTCTTATATAAGATTCTCGACGTTTTTGGAGATATTTTTCTCTATCTAATGTATCCGATTGGATTTTTTCTTTGTTATTCATAATTATATTTGAACAAGAGGACATCCCGAGTTATTCCGGTCGAAATACTATTCATAAGATAATATTTCTTACTCTTGTTTAACTATTTATACCATAGATTGATATTTCCAAATACATTACTAAATATTAGACAAATATGGCTATTACAATCCGAGAAAATAAACCTCAAATTTTAACACATCCAGATAGTAGTGTTGTCTACGAATATCAACCACTAAGGGCTGGAATTCCTAATCTACCTCAAGGTTCGCCCGTTGGATTACCAACATTCTCTTATGTTGGAGCAAAGGTTATTAAGATTCCTGCTGCACCAGCAATCGAAATGCCTGAAACTGGTTTACCAAGATCACTAAACTACGCAGCAGATATGGGTGGATGTGGATATTGGAGACTTATGTGGCCTGAAATGGTTATGAATTCTTACAATAAAGGAATATTGTCAACATTGACTCAAATGATCACCGATGTTAAGTTTTATTTACCATTAAAATCTGTCAGAATGCAGAGACAAGCAACCGACCACCAAAATCAATTCATTAAAGAACTTACAAAACTCCGAGAACAAACTGGATTGAAACTAATATACGAAATTGATGATATTGTTTTTTCCGAAGACATTCCAGACTACAATAGATGTAAAGAGGCATTTGTTGATAAAAAAATCACAGATAATATCATGGAAATTATGGGAATGATGGATGAAATTACCGTGACATGTCCTTTCATGAAGGAATATTATAAAAATAAGACTGGTAATAAAAATGTTACGGTTGTGCCTAACTATGCTCCACGGTTCTGGCTCGACCGATTTTATCATCCCGAAAGAATCGAAAGACTTTGGAAAGAAAATAAAAAACGTCCGAGAATTCTTTATGCTGGATCTGGAACCCACATCGATGTTCTGAATAAAACCAATGGTAAAGATGATTTTGAATTCGTTCTACAATCTATTATTAAAGCTCGAAAAGATTTTAAATTTGTTTTCAAGGGATGTTATCCTATCCAACTCAAGCCATACATAGACAATGGGGAAATGATGTTTGTTGATTGGAGTCCTTTAATGGATCTCCCACAAGGAATTTATGATACTGGATGTCAGGCAGTTTACGCGCCGTTAACCCGGAATATCTTTAACAAGAGTAAATCCAATATCAAAACCATAGAATCGGGTGCTCTCGGAATACCCGGAGCTTTCCAAAACCTATGTACATACGATAATGCAGAATATAAATTCGATAATGGTTCAGACTTGATCGATCAATTGAAACACATCACCGGAGACTTAGACACTTATATGGGTGCATCCGAACGTTCTCGAAAATATGTAGAGGGTATGTGGTTAGAGGATCATATACAAGAATATTGTGCGGTATATTATACATCTTTTGGATCAAAAGAACGCAATGAAATGTCTCCTAGGCTAATTGAACTGAATCCTGATCAGAAATTGGGGTAAATTTCGCACCTTTAGATAGATTTTCCGATGCCCACAGTGGTTGTAGATTTGTATAATGGAAGCATTCGCGTTGTTGTTCGGGATCTGAAAGATCAAAAGACACGCACGGTCTAATATGGTCTATGTGCCAACCGTGCGTTCCGTGGTTGTCCCATGACATACCTTCTCCGAATTTAGATTCTAGATGCTGTTTTGCAAAAACAATATCACAACCCAACAGATCCAAAGTTCGTCGTGATTTTTTTATAGAACTCCCCTTTAAAGCATTTAATATTCTGCGTCTTAACGTTTTTAATAATTTATATGATGGGTCGGTATCAAGTCGGTTTTTTTGGTATTTGTATTGTTTAATTTTCAAAAAATCTTTATGTTTTTGATAACTTTTTTTACTTGATTCTTTAATAAGTTCGGTATTATTCTTTTTATATTCTATCCGATATTTTTTAAGGTTTTCTTTATTCTTTTCTTGATATATTCTCTGATATTCCTTAATTTTTTCTTTATTATTATCATAATATTTTTTACAACTATCTTTACAACGAGATAAATTTTTATTTCTATTTATTTTAACAGTATTTTTAATTGCGTCGGAATTATCGTCGTAATACATTTTATGGTATTGTTTTATATCATCTTTATTTTTCTCATAATATTTTTTACTATAATCGCTCATATATTTTTTACGATCAAACGGCGGTTTGAGATCATCATTTTTCTCCTTGAGTTCTGTATCAGTATTCATAATTATTTTATAGGCAGGAGGACAAACCGTTTTAATTATTTCGGTCGGATAGGTATTTTCTCGATACATATCCTTACTCCTGTCTATCTACTTATCGTACCTCTTGACAATTCCATTCATTGTGATAAACTCTAACCATGACAGGATTTCGGAATATTTTTTATAACAGCAAACTAGAATCTATTCATTTATGGGGATGGGATTCTTCGGGAAAACGGATAGAATCGGTAACATCTTTTGAACCATACCTTTATATCGAAACAAAAACGACGCATCCTGATGGAAAATCAATTTTTAACACCGATTTAAAAAAGATTACTTTCGAGAACAACTTCAAAAAGAAACAATTTTTGGAAACCAACCCAATTAAACGTGTTTTCGGAAATCTTCCACCCGAACAACAGTTTCTCCTAGACTCATACAAAGATGGTATACATGATGAATATCCTTTAAAAACGATTTATTTAGATATTGAGACATACGCAACAGATCGAAAATTTTCATCTCCGGAAGAGGCAACAGACCCTATTAATTTGATTACGATTTACGATAGCTTATCCCAAAAATTTTATACATGGGGATTGAAAAATTCATATAAATCAGATTTATCGGAAGTTATTTACATGAAATGTAAGACCGAAGAAGATTTATTGGAAAATTTTTTAAAATTTTGGGAAAATGATTATCCCGATATTGTGACTGGTTGGAATAGTGCGGGTTATGATATACCATATATCATCAACAGAATCAAAAGAATTATCGGGAACGAGGAAGCAGATCGATTATCTCCTGTCCGTAAAATTTGGTTAAGGCCGAATGCATCCGTCAATTTTAAAGGACAAAAACAAGATAGATGGATCATTTACGGTGTTACACATTTAGATTATATGGATGTATATAAAACATTTTCTCTCGGTGATCGAGAATCGTATGCATTGAATTATATCGCAGAATATGAATTAGGCGAACAAAAAACATCATTCAACCAAGTATCTTTGACCGATTTAGCCGACCAAGATTGGGAAAAATTTGTAAAATATAATATTCAAGATGTACGCATCCTAATCAAACTAGAAAACAGGTTAAAATTTTTAAAATTAACCAAAAATTTAGCAAACAAAGGATTCGTTCAACCGGAAAGGGCGATGGGTAAGGTTTCTCTTATTACAGGTGCCGTAGCCCATCAAGCATCATTAGATGGACTTATCATACCAACCTTTAATGTAGAGAATCAAAAGACTTCATTTGAAGGGGGATACGTCAAAGAACCCGTTCCGGCTCTTTATGAAGACATTGTTACATATGACGCAAACTCACTGTATCCCAATACGATCATTACACTTAATATTTCACCCGAAACCAAAATAGCCAAAATTACGAGCTTTGATAATGATGAATATCGATTACTGTTATCCAATCATAAAACGGTAACACTTAGCAAAGAAAAATTTGACAAACTTATTATAACCGAAGAACTGTCTTTATCAAAGTCTAATGTTTTATATTCCCAAAAGAATAAGGGAATCATTCCTAAGTTTATTGATAATCTATATGCTCAACGGGTTGATGCCAAAAACGAAGTCTCTAAATATAGTAAACTTAAAATGATAGAAACCGATCCTAATAAAATAAAATTTTATGAGGAAAAGATTTCAGATAATAACACTCTTTCTGATGTGTATAAAGTAGTTCTAAACTCTACCTATGGAATTTTTAGTCAGATATATTCTCCATTGTTTGATATCGATCATGCAGAATCTATCACGTTGACCGGACAAGCGTCTGTAAAACAAGGAGCACAAATTCTATATGATAAGTTTTTATCCGATGGTGTTGAATGCACTTTTGATGATGTTTGTAAATATTCGGATACGGACTCATTATTTTTTCAATTTTCAAAATCACTAGCTCATCATAATACAACCTTATTGAAGGATGATATTATCACCAACGAATCTCAAAGGATCATTGAGGAATATGGTGAATATTTAAATGAACATATTCAAAAATGGGCTATATCAGAATTGAATTCTACCGATCCAAGGTATTTTTTCAAGAGAGAAAAAATCTGTGATATTGCGGTTCTACAGAAAAAGAAATTCTATATTCTTCACATTAGGGACAATGATGGAATTCCGTGTAATAAATTTATCTATAAAGGGATCGAAGTTGCTAAGTCTATCATGTCGAAAGATGTTAAGAAACTAATCAAACACAATATCGAAACAGCAATCATGTCTAGAGACGAAAACGCATCACGAAAACTATTTACAAAAAGTTACGATGATTTTTGCGCAATGAACCATGATCAGATTTCATTTAGAAAAAAGGTCAATGATTACGATAAAGGTGAAAGTGGATATGTTGATAATATTTTCGCAAAAGGGACACCGTATCATACTAAGGCAGCAATCAATTACAACAAAATGTTGGAAAAACTTGAAATCGATAATCGATATGTGAAAATAGGGAACGGCAACAAGTTTAAATTCTTTTACACCTTGAAAAATGCACACAACTACAAATCTATGGCATTTTATGAGGAATATCCACCAGAATTTATGGATATCATCAAACCCGATTACAAGTTGATGTATCAAAAACTGGTTTCTCCGGTTATTGGCCGAGTTTATGCCGTTATCGGTTGGCCTACACCCAAAGTCGGGGTAGAATATGTGACCGATATCATGGAATTATTCAGTTGATCGAAAAAATTCTTGATAGATTCTAAAAAATCGGTAGTATATACCCATGAGCAAATCAACACTATCCGATTTCGGTAAATCTGTCAAATCCAATTCATCTAAACCTGACCTACATGTACCATCGGATGGAAATACCGAGGAATATGTGAAAGATAACGCATCTTACATCCAATATTCCAAACATGGTGGGAATTACATCCCTTGTGGAAATACCGCTAAAAAACTAACCCCCGGCGTTTTTAAAATCGGTCGAATGGATAACGGTCTTCCAATTTTTGAACCATCTCCGGTTAAATCGGACGAATGGTTGACGTTTCGAGATGGTTTGATTACTGATGTCACCACAGAAATCAGTAATTTTTGGGATCGACGAGACACCTTCACCGAATATGGATTCATGCAACGTCGAGGTTACATGTTTTATGGACCTCCCGGTAGCGGTAAGACCATCCTATTGAAGCAGTTGATGGAAAAGTTGGTAAACGATGGTGGTATCGTCTTTCTATGTGACACATCACCATCTATCATCACAAATGGTCTTAAATTTTTCAGTTCTATTGAACCTAAACGAAACATCATTTGTGTGTTCGAAGATATCGATGCCATTATTGATCGATATGGTGAATCCGATTTGCTCGCACTTCTCGATGGTGAGGATTCCGTTGATCACGTCCTAAATGTTGCATCAACAAATTACCCAGAAAAGCTCGATAGGCGTCTAATTGGACGACCTCGACGATTTGATCGCATCATCAAAATTGGATATCCAGAACCCGATATGCGACGATATTACTTTGAACAGAAACTTCAAATCACAGGTGAAGAGGTTGATAAATGGGTGGAATCAACCGACTCATTCACATTCGCCGGGATGACCGAGTTGGTGATTTCTGTTAAGTGTCTTGGAAACGATTTTGATGAAGCGGTGGGACGAGTTCGAGATCTATTGGATATTAAAGTTCATTCAGATGATTTCAAAATTGGGGGCCGTGTAGGCTTTAGCGATTAATACAAAAAATGAAACTAAAAAATGAAACTAAAAAAGTCATAAGTGTTCACGATTGGATGATCTAGTCAAAACCACTTATGGAATATCTTACAGTCTCCAACAACAAGACGGTGCCAAATCAGTTAGTAGTTCATATTAAGAAATCATCTTATGATGTCCTTATAGACCGAACCACAAAGTGGGGAAATCCATATGTGGTAGGTGTTGATGGTAATAGATCTGATGTTATCGATAAATTCGAAAAATACCTCTTAGGTAATAAAGAATTGTTCAACCATCTCCATGAATTACGTGGTAAGATTTTGGGTTGTTGGTGTAGTCCTCAGAAATGTCATGGTGATATTTTGAGTAAATATGCTAATGGGTTGGAATTATATTTAAACTCTATCTAGATCTGATTTCATACGTCGGATCTTGTCTGCAAACCATGCATCCATTTTAACCGGATATTCTTCGATATCTTTTTTCACTTCCTTTGTTGAATAGCGAAGCTCTGTAACATCATCATTGTGAATGTGTTTCCCGTAATATTGGTTTGTATCAGGTAAAAATATGACAAAAAAATTACCAATTTTTCCGATTTTTTTATTATTCATAGTTGCAATTACTTATTCGGTTAATAAGTTTTTGTTACATATGAGCGAAACCAAACAAAATAATAAATTAACGGTCTTTTTGGACCAAATCGGTAGAACAATTCTCGGTGAGGATGTCACATGTGACACCACACCAGATCTTTTATCGATCAAGAATCCGGTGATTCTTCATGTTGTTCCTGATAATTCAGGACGAATGAGTGTTCAACTACTTCCAGTATTTTTCCGAGAATTCCTGGCCTCAAAAGATGATGCCGTTGTGTTCGAATACAAAAAGACTAATGTTACTATGTCTAGTCTCGATGTCCTTGATTTTAGACTTACGGCTCAATACAATCAGTTGTTTGGAACCGGAAATGTTTTTGTCCCACCAGAGGGTGGTGTTGTAACACCAGAGACTCCAAAAAGTGGTAATGTCGTTAATTTATTCGATAGCGAATAATCTAGTAACATATCCCCAACATAAAATCCCAAAGGAATTTTTTGACTTTTGGGGTTTTTGTGTTAATATCTATATATGTCAAAAGCTAGTGCTATCGAAAAAGCTGATCTAAAGTTGATGAATGATGCATTCAAGACATTAGACGAGATGAACCCAGAGGCCACCTTTCTAGACCAAAATTCTTTATCGAATGTAACAGAATGGATAGATACTGGATCAATGGCTCTAAACACAATTATTTCGGGTTCTGTTTATGGTGGAGTCCCTATGGGGAGATTAACCGCCTTTATCGGTCCCGAATCTTGTGGTAAAACTTTCATCATTAATAAGATCATGGCCAATGCTCAAAAGAAGGGGATGAGTGTTGCATATTTTGACACTGAGGGGGCACTAGATTCCGTAACGGCGGAAAGGTTAGGGTGTGACGTATCCCGAATTAAACACTGTCCGGTTGAAGTAACTGAAAAATGTCGTAACCAAATTGTTAAATTTCTGAACAGTATTATAGAAAAGAAATTGTTCGGAAAGGTTCTTATTGCCATCGATTCGGTAGGTAATTTAATAACCGCTCAAGAAAAGAAGAAAATGGATGAAGGAAACGAGGCACCTGATATGGGAAATAGGGCAAAGGCGTGTTTGTGCCCTAACACGTTAATTACGACCGATAAAGGAATTAAAAAATTATCCGATATTAGTATTGGTGATAAAGTTTTAACACATTTAGGAAGATTTAGAAATGTTATAGACAAATGGGAAACAACCCATACGTCTTATCTAAAAATCAAGACTAAAAATTCCGAAATACTATTATCGAAAAATCACAGACTATTGGTGAAACGCGGTGATAGGTTAATATATATAGAAGCCCAGCGTATTAAAAAAACCGATAAATTGTTAAAAATATCGAGCGAAATACTTAAAATGTAGAGCCAAAGACGTAAGTATTTTACATGAACGGTGAAATACTTATACATTTTTTAAAAAAGCACGGTGCGAATATAGACGAAAAATCTATTAGAACTCTGAAATTAATTACAGATATAGAAATCACCGAATTTATATCTTTACCATCGAAGAGTATAAAATATAAATGGTGTTGCTTATTTAGGGGTACGCCCACATCGTTGAATTTTGTTAGGAAAAATTCAACACCAATACCGATAACGTTGAATTGTAAAGATTGTGGGGAAAAGTTGGCACAAAAATATGTTTCTAATTTGATAAGTTTTATATCGGCGAAAAATGTTGACGAATTATCAATCGGGAATTTGCATACCAGTTGCAAAAAATGTGCAACAAAACATAATTCCATTGTTGGATTGGAAAAAAGAAAAATCACTTGTTTAAAAAAATATGGTTACGAATATAAATTTTTAGACCCATCTATCTCGAAAAATTTGAATGATATTTTAGAAAAGAAATATGGACCAGATTATCGAAAAATAAGCGACGAAAAACGTAAAAAGACGAACATAGAAAAATATGGTGTTGACCACAACACAAAAATACCGGGACTTATGCAAAAAATGATCGATACTAGAAAAAAAACCTTGGCTTGTATATCTCAGGATTTAAAAGATTCTTGGAATGCGAAAAGAATGGCCTCTTATGATAAAAACGGTAAAAACAACCTTTTCGGTCGATCCGATTTTAATATGAACAGTAAAATAGCCAAAGATTTTATTCATAATATCATTTATAGATTGAATCTTAGCGAAGAAGATTATGTCACCGAATATTTATGTTCCAAATATAGGATAGATTTGTTACTTAAAAATACGTGCATTATAGAATTTTATGGTGATTTTTGGCACGGCAATCCCGATATTTACAAATACAATGATATTGTCGGTATATCTAATAATGTTATTGTTGAAGATGTTTGGCAGAGAGATGATCAAAGGCTAATCGAAATCCAAGAAAATTTAAAATTGCCTGCCATAATTGTGTGGGAACGAGGATACAAGAAAAATAAAAATAAAATTATACTTGATGTTTTACAAAATATTGGTATGATTAAAAAATATGAAAACCGATACCAAAAGCACCGATTTATTCATTGAGAACGATTACGACGAAATCGATATAGATGAAATCTTAGAGATATCATCAGAAAAAAAACTTATAGATATTTCCATCGAAGAAGACGAAACATTCTGTATAACAAATCAAGGAATAATAAGTCATAATTGCAAGAGTATGCTTCGTGCTATAACACATTTAGCATCTAGATCCAATACTCCAATAATTTTTGCTAATCATATTTATGAAGATCCATCGCAATTACATATGAGTTCTCTGAAAAAACAAGCCGGTGGATCTGGTCCTCTGTATTTATCATCGGTAGTTGTTCAATTGGCCAAAAAAACCGAAAAATCCACAGAATCTAAAAATAAAGATTCTGATACATCGGTAACTCCGCTTTCGAAGGCAATTAATGGACTGACTTTAAGGGCACTCACCACTAAAAATAGATTTACGATTCCTTTTTTAGAGACCGAAATGTATTTGAATTTTAAAACGGGATTGGCCAAATATTCAGGATTATTGGAAATGGCCGAATCTTATGATGTTATTCAGAAACAGGGACATAGATATGTTTTTCAGGGCGAAATGTTGGGGTTTTTCAAAGACTGGAAAAATGACCCATCGATTTGGGATAAAATTTTACCTTCGCTGGACGAAATTCTCAAAAAAGAATTGTGCTTTAGGAATGAAGCGAATCCAGAAACCCTTGTGGATGAACCAGATGAAGATATTTACGATATCGATGGTGTAGAAGATGAATCGGAAGATGAAATTTCAGAAGAAGATCTTGATTCTTCGGATAAAGAGTGATATGGTATATAAATGGCTGTAGCTTTAGATCAAAATTTATTCGAAAAGGTTCTCATTTGGAATTCTCTAAATGATGCATCATATCTCGAAACTATTATCGAGTATGTAAAACCATCATTCATCGAAGATGAAAAGTTACGGTCAATTTATGGTAATCTCTTGGGTTATTATAACGAATATAAAAAAGTTCCGAATATCACGGAACTTAAAATGCACACGGTTGATCCTGAGCATAGGACAAATTTAAAATCTGTTATAACTAATCTGTTTAAAACTATCGATCACACTTATGATCGAGATGTTCTTTTAAAGATCACCGAAAATTTCATCAAACGAAAAACGGTTCTCCAAACAGTCCAAAGAACATCTGTCGATATTCAGGCAGGGGATATCGATACCGAAAAAATTCTCAAAGATTTTGAAAAGGCTTGTAGTATCTCACTCATCGACAATCTCGGATTTGATTATCTCGAAAATATTGATAAACATTGTGACGATCTTTTAAAGACCTTCGAAACCATTTCAACCGGATGGTCATGGTTAGATGAACAATTGGGTGGTGGTTTTCAAAAGGAAGGTAAGTCGATGGTCTTATTTTATGGACCAACCAATTCTGGAAAATCCATATTTTTAGGAAATATCGCCACAAATGTTTTGGCTCAAAATAAAACGGTTATCTTGATTACTCTAGAAATGCCCGAGACGGTTTATTGTAAGCGTATCAGCGCACAGCTATCTAAAATCCCTTTCAACCATTTAAAGGACAATATTGAGCCGTTAAAGGGTCACTTGAAAGGATTCAAGTTAAAACACGGTGATGCAAAGTTGATTGTTAAGGAATTTCCACCTAAATCGGTAACGGTTAATCATATCAAAGCATTTATTCGTCGTTTGATTAAAAAAGGTATCAAACCAGAATTGATTGTTCTTGATTATTTAACTCTTTTGGCAGCATCAACCGTTGGGGTAAAATCTTACGAAGCATTTAAAGAAATTGCCGAAGAAATTCGAGCACTTACCTATGAATTTGGATGTACTATCGTATCAGCCGTTCAAACAAATCGACAAGGTTACAACACACCGAACCCAGGTTTAGAAACCACCGGAGAATCTATGGGTATATCCCATACAGTAGATGCTCAAATTTCTATCTGGACAGAAGATGACGATATAGATCTAGGAATCATTCATTATGCCATGACCAAAAATCGATATGGGCCAAAGGATTGTGCATCGGTTCTAGAAATTGATTATCCTACGTTATCTCTACGTGATCCTGATGATGTTGCTATGGGATATATAACCAAACCAAAAGACGACATCACAAAAATAATTGATATCAACAAAAAAGATAAAACCATCAGATCTACTCTGGATATTATAGAAAGTTTAGGAAAAGACGATGATGATTAGTTCTTGCAAAATATCAATAACCAAGTAAATAATACAACATGAATGAAAATTGTTACCATATAATTTGCCACAACGACCTCGACGGTATGTTGAGCCTTTTGGTATTCAAATGGTTTCATCCCCAAGCCCATATCACGTTCAATGCTGTGTCGAACCTGTCGGTTGATCGAAAGATTGATGAATATTTGAACCAGTGCATCAACCCACACAATATTATTGTATTAGATTTAGCACTTCGTGAATCCTTTTTACAATTCGATTCTAAGAATGTCACTTTCATAGATCACCACAAAAGATCAGAGGAATATGTTTCAAAATTCAAAAAATCTAAAATCATCTATAAGGAATATAGCTCTAATTGTAAATTGTTATACAAATATTTAGAGAAGATAAATTCTTTAGAATTTACGAAAAGACAAAAAACACTTATTGCGTATGGTGATGATTATGATTCTGGTTCCCATACTATGCAGACCGCCTACGATCTAAATATTCTTTATTGGGACGAGTTCAAAAATGACCCAATGGCATTTTTGGACACTTATAGAGAGGGATGGACACCTTTTACAAAAGGACAGCAGAAAGCAGTTACTATCATTAAGATGGATGCTGTAAAAGAAGCTGGTAGATATAAATTATATGATGGTGATTTGACAATTTTCGGAAAAACTGTTAAGTGTTTGGCAACATTTGGACCAAACCCTAATAATATATCTATAGATGTTATTATGACCGACCATACACCTGATATATTTTTTTACATAAACCCCGATAGAAATAAAATTATTATCCGACAGAAGAAATCTGATAATATGATAGATCTGGCAGAATTTGCTCGAAAATATTGCAACGGCAATGGTCATCAACTTACAGCAGGTGGTAAATTAACCGATCTGTTTATGGAATTGACTAAAAATTTAAAACCAATTTCATGATAATCACATCATCACAACAAATCCAAGATAGATTGAACCCGTCAGAACAAATGGATGTTCAAGAATTCGAACACATCACCATGTTATTCGGGTCATATCTTTGTATCATCAAAAATAAGAAATTAAATTATTTGAATTTTCTCAAAATCGTAGTTGAAGATCAGAAAGCTCAACAAATATATGGTAAGATGGTTGGTGATGATTCATTCCAGAATATTGTGAGAATGTATTTAAATACGACACCTAACATTTGTCGAAAGATCTTCCGATCTAAATTTACACCAAAAACTAAAAATAATAAATGATCACCGAAAAACATAAAAATATTTACAACTGTTTCTTAAAGCATTTTCGTAATGGTGAACCGTATCAACCTAGAAAAGATTTTACCAAACTTGACGATATATCTAAGGCGGAATTGTCAAAGATGTATATTTTTTTTGATAAATTTCCTCATATCAACTGGGATGATTTTTTCGGGGCACCCAGATCTTTATATCCCGATGAAAAATGTCCACGTTTGGGATTTTTTTTAACCAGAGCCGCGATCAAATCATATAATATGCTCAAACAGAAGAACGAACTTAGAAATCCCAAACTTCAAATCGAAGATATTCGGAAATCTATGGGATTTATAGGTATGTTTTGTATGAAAAACGGTATTGAAGTTAATCAGTATCTTCACCATAAAGATGCACTGATGTATTCATGGATGAATCATTATCGCGAACATCATATTAACATTTATAGTGTTATGGAAATGGGTGATGTGATGAGTATAATTACGTCACTCGAAGAAGATGAACGACAATTATATCTTAGAGATTTAGCCCAGAACATCGGTAAGATGAAAATGGATTACTACAATTCTCCCGAAACAAAAGCGTTTGTGGTTACGGCTACAAAGAAAATATCAAATTTTGTAGAAAAAAATTTGCAAACCAAATAGATTAGTGCTAATATAACAACAATAGAAAACAAACCAATATGTCAAAATACAACGAAAATATGTTCGAGTCCATTAAAGACTCATTAAACCAAAAATCAACCTCCGATAATTCCATGTTCAAGGATATCATCAAAATGGAAAAGGGTAACACCTATATCGTCCGTTTGGTTCCTAATGTAGAGGATATCGAAAACACGATTTTCCATTATTTCGCTCACATTTGGAAATCTAATGCTGATCAGAAAATGGTCAACGTTTTTTGTCCAAATTCTTACGGTGATCGTTGCCCTATCGACGAATATCGAAGCAAAGTGTGGAAGACTGGTGACGAAGAAAAGCAGAAAGAGATTTCTGCCCTACGTAGGAACGAATATCACATGGTCAATGTCTATGTGATCAAAGATCCTACCAACCCCGAAAACCAAGGTCAGGTTAAGATCCTTCGATATGGTAAACAATTGGCAAGCGTTGTGGATTCCGCAATCACCGGAGATGATTCTGATGAATTTGGCTCAAAGGTGTTTGATCTTTCTCCAGAAGGTTGCAACCTAAAGATTAAGGTCACCGAAAATGAAGGTGGGTTTGCTAACTACACAATGTCGAGATTCCAATCGGCTTCGGAAATCGAAGGACTTGATGATATTGACACTGTATATGAGAAGATCCATTCTCTGAATACTATGTATACTCACCAATCTTATGATGAGATCCAAAAGGTTCTGGATCGCGATTGGTTCTGCAAGGTAACTTCGACAAATTCTTCGGTTGAAGTTGAAGATGATGATGATGAAGATGATGATGAAGAAGATGATGTTGAACCCCCTGCTCCTAAGAAGACCAAAAAAGGTAAAGTCGCAAAAGAAGATGATGAAGATGGGGATTCGGTAACTGATCCAGAATTGGACGAATTATTGAAGAATCTCTAATATGTCCGATACACTAGATCATCTAGAAGTTGCTAAGTTGGCTACCTTTATTGGTAGCCAACTTAAAACTGTTGATTCCCAAACGGAAGGAATGTTGACACCCGCAAGTAGATTAGATACTGGTCAGTTTATTAGAAATGTTGTCAATTCGGCAAACCCCAATGCTTATCGACAACCTCAACATTATGGAGGAAATCAAGATGAGGCAAAATTGTTGGAAATGTTGAATGCTCAGGCTATGCAACAAGTTCCAGATGTTACTCAGCATAATAATGTTCAGCACAACGTTCCAGATCTTATACCTCTACCCGATGCACCAACGGTAGATATTACACCAACAGATCAATATATTTCTAATGTAGTTGAACCGAAAACAAATCATCCGATTTTAACTATTTCATCGCCTGATTTGAACCCCGTAGATCATATGTTAGAAATTTCTTTGACATTGAAGAGCATCGATGCTAATATCAAGACATTGTGTGATGTTTTGATTAAACAAAATGCTAAAAAAAAGCCCAAACCGAAAACACCGACGAAGCCCAAACCGAAAAACAACCCAAATTTAATAACGATTCACCAACCGAATGTCTAATAAAACAATCCCTATCCCTAAAAGCTATCTGGAAAAAATTATCAAACCAGTTAGCAGGATTACTGAAAGTTGTATCTTAAAAACAAATAAAGATGTATTTTACACTGTATGTTCATCTATCGACAACTCCGTTATTCTATATGCTAAAACAATTCTTCCAATTGAGATTGATGAAGCTATTAAACTTAATATTATTTCTATTCCTAAGTTTTTAACGGGTTTGAAATGTTTAGGATCTGATGGGGAATTTACGATTAAAACATCTACAAATAATATTGTATGCCAAAATGTAAATGGCGATAACGAAAAAACGCATTTCACATATCACTTAGTAGACGATTCGGTTATTAAGGAATGCACTATCCAACCTAGCAAATTTTCAATGTTAGATTTCAACACGGTATTTGTTATTACATCCGAAAAGGCCAAACAGGTTCTTAGTGCCTCATCATTTGCCACAGATGCATCTAAGGTATATTTCTTCATTGATGATGAAGAAAATATATGTGCCAAGATCGATGACGAAACTTTGCAAAATATTGATAACATAACAATTCCTCTAACTAAAACTTATGAGGGTGAACCTATTACCGAGTCTTTTCCTATCAGTTTGGAAATTTTCAAAAATCTTGCGGCTATCAAAAATGATGTAACCGTAAAAATCAACAATAAATTCAAACTTATCATTTTTCAGGTTACCGACGAAGATGCTGTTGAGTTGAAATATATTGTAAGTGCTCTAATTAAATAAAATGGCAAAAAATAAAATAACAACATCGAGCTACTTCATTAAAAGGTTGAGAGATTCGGGATACATATGCGATAAAGTTTACATCACATATGGTTATGCTGATCCTAGATCATGGACAGTTGTGGTTGATCAAGGAATATCAACAGTGTTCATCACATGTTTCAACAACCGAAATGAAATGGGTGAAGAATATTTCGAAATGAACGATGGTGGTCAATATATTCCCGAAAATTTCAAAATTAAAACAAGTTCAGTCGAGGTTATTGTGGAATATCTTGTTAAATTTGGAATTAATCACAAATCTGATACTTATATTAATCGATAAGTATTAGATATGAGAAAGAAAATACCCACTAAAACAAAGACTGATACATTAACACCACCCATTTCTTCGCACGGTTTGAATAAAATTAGGGAAAAGGTGTTCGATGCAATCAACGAGAAAGAATTGAGAGACTTTCTCAACGATTGGTTAAAGAAATCTAAGGATCTTCCTAACCGACAGGTTAGAGATTTTGAAATACTTCGTAATGTTATTACCGAATACTTGGACTCTTTTATTGTTTTTGGTTATAGTATGGATGGAGAACGTATTATGATTTCTAATTATAAAAATTCTAAAGATAAAGATGCTATGATGGAATTTTTAAAGATTGTATTTTTTAAATATCAAAACGAAGGAGATGAATGATGCCCGATCCCATATGTAAAACCCCCAGTTTAGACCCGTCAATATTCGCATCGGTTACTTCGCAATATTTCGATATTAACGAATTTAGGCCATTTTTGTGCGAGGTTATGAAAATGGCTGGCATTGACAATATCGATCCTATTTTATTTTTTCCAGAACCTATAGATTATAGTGCAACGGTTTTAAATTTTGCGGCATTGACGGGTGTTGGTGATCCGAGAATATCTTTAGGTCATGTTCTTAGTGCCGGATTCAACGAATTCTTCCCCCTTGCTCTAGCACAGGTTGAGGTTATAAGAAGTGGTGGTTGTCAGGTTATTGATGGATTCATATGCGATTCTGATGGAAATCAGAAAAAAACCATGACGGTATATTGTCCTCCAAACTTTACAACATCACCTATCACCGCACCACAAATCATAAAAAGAGCCAAAGAAATAATATTCCAAGGCATGAATGACCATGCACAAAGATTCTCTGATTACATTACATCATTGAGGGCTGATGGTTGGACCGATTCTCTATTTTATTACCCAGATTACCCAACATTTTATATAAAATTGGTTAAAGAAAATTCCAAACATATACCAATAACCACACTATATAAGTATTTGAAATACTATCCAGATTCTAGGAAGTATGTTTCAGAGTCCCTAGATAAACCTATAGTGGAACGGTTGGATAATAAATTTGACAGTCAAGAACACTACGATGCTGTTGTTGCTATAATCCCACGGTATTAACAATCTTCGTTATTTAGACCGAAACGAGCTTTGGGGATTAATTCTCCAGATTCATCATATTTAACATTGGTAATAGTGTTATAGTCGTAATTTCCATCGGATAATCCATATGATGCATTTCTGATATTTCTGCTTATAGATGCGCCAGAATCAGGATTACCAAATCCTGCACCGCCACCCATGCTGCCACAACCACCACAACCACCAATCGATTTTGGTCCGGGGGTTGGACCATCTCCAGATCCCGGTGCTGGTGTTGGGACAGAACTAGTTTCTGGACGAGCTTGGTGCCACGACTCGGTATCATTATAATAGTTTCCCTTTGGGACCGTAATCTGGTGGTTATGATCCTGTGGTGTTAAACCGTGAGTGTGGGTAAATCCAAATACTGGCTGTATACCACTTGGGTATGAAACTGTCCAACCTATAGGCACAGGTTCTATGGTTATTGCTAACATAATGGTGCTATATGCTTCTTGGATTAATGTTATAATAGCCGAAGGTGTCAAAGCCCATCCGGTCTTCTGATCTCGCATCATAGCCGTCATCACCTTTTCTTGAAGATCTAGTGCCACAGCACCTTGTAAAGCCCATGTAGCCTTATCTGTGACACTCTTAGCCGACGAGGACATTGTTGTTTCACCACGCATCGATAGAACATTTAAATGTTTTGTTGATATAGATCCATCTGTAGAGATGGAACCCATTACAGCCTGATCACCCTCGATACATACAGCACCACCAAAACTTGTATTTCTGGACTGCATTCGGACTCCACCATCATCTGCGGCAGAAATTACAACTGCCTTACCATTTACATTTGTTACATTTTTTGATGATATTGTTAATGGACCATCGGTTGATATTAATTCTATACCACCAGCATTTACGGTAAATGTTCCCTTCGTAAGTATATCGATACCAGGAGATCCGGCCAACAACTTCAATTTGTTTGCCGAATCAATTAAAATACTACCAACCGTCTGGGTTACCTCATTTTTAACAACAATAGCAACACCAGCAGCAGTTGTATGCACGATTGGTGCATTGGAACCCTTTCTACTCCCTGTCGGTATAGGTGCTATGTTTCCAGTATCATTATAAGCCGGAGAACGATTAGTAACACCACCAGCCTTAACTGTTATATCACCGTTTACCGCATTGGTATAAGATGCTTCCTTTATAGATTTCGACGCTTCGTCTATGGCCCCTTGACGGTTTTTTAATTCTTTGGCACCAGCCTCGTTACCTGCTTCGATTTTACTTTTAGGGGATTTAAGTTTTCCACCATCACATACACCACAACCCTTACCACCAGATACTTCTAATCCGGTGGTTTCGTCGAGTGATGGTACGATAATCAAATCCATGAAGAATTTCGTAATGGGCCAATTCCAACAATTCCAAGGAAGCATGTTAATAACCTGACTTAGAAGTTCAATAACCGATGATATACAACCAGCACCATCGGCCAAATATTTTTGCGAACATACTGGACAATCTACTACATCATCACCACCACCTTTGATAGCATCGCTTTTTGCTTTTTCGATTGCATCTACATGCTTTTGAACTTCCTTTGCAGCATTCATACCACTATCTCTATGGTTTCCAACCAATAATGTATAATGGCCTTCATTATTTTCTAATGATTCGTTGGAATTATATGTATTTTTTGTTCCGGTGTTTGATGATTTGACCGTAGTTTCTTCGGATATACTTTTATCATCAGATACTGTGGTCCCACCAGATCCACTCTTCGTCTTACTCCTACCACATTGGGAGATGTTTGTGGATTTATTAAACATCTGCCCATCACCACGCTTAAAAAAATGCGAAGTATTTCTTTGACCACCACCCGAAGACCCCACATAATCTGATTGAACAAATTCAAAATTTACTTCTTGTGGGTTTTTTGTATAAAAACTTATATTGTTATTAGCCTCCGGACCTTTAGATAAAAGCGGACCTCTACCACCGGTATTAACAGCCGCAAGAGCGGGTGAACTGGCTTTCAGAGCAGACTTCCATGCTGCGGGTTCGGGCGAAGAAGCAAAATATACTGGACGTTGTGTATCTCCACCATGAAAAAATACCCAAACCTTTGCACCAGCTATAGGGGTCGAGAATGAACCCTTCGGTGCATCGGTTCCACCGATAGTCGGATCAAGTCCTGTGGGTGGTGTCTGTGGTGAAAAATTGGGCATTGATATGGTAGTAGCCGTTGGAATATTTTCAAACGGTATAATACCCGACGGTATATCATAAGAGTCTGATGCATCACTCTTTCCAGAAACCACCACAACACCTAGAGCATTTGTTTTAGTATCAATTCCTAGAGCCTCTGATGCTTCTGGGGTAAGATCGACAGCCTTGTTCTTAGCATTTGGATGAATATACATTCCAGTTTCATCATAAATTGCCACGGTTGTTTTACCATTATAATGTAATGTTACATAGGATTTTGAAGTATCCCAAGATCCGGTTTTATTTGATGGTAACTCAACACCCAGTTTTTTTGCATATTCTGGGTTTAAAGCAACTGTCGGATATTCACCATACCATGGTTGAGTCCCACGCTTCATACCTAAAGAGTTAAACCCATTGTCTCTATCTCCCGGATACCCATAAGATGAAGCCACACCATATATATAAGATGATCCAGAATTTGTGACACCAAACTTTGGTGGTGTCAATGCGTTCATTTTTTCTGGAACTTTCGGGACAGGTCTTGAATCTAAATTTTTAGAAGCTAATGACCACATATCGGGGTTAGGAACAGTTCCACCATTATACTCTGTCAATGGTTCATCAAGTTCTTTAACGACATCTGTATATACCAAATTTTGTGGTTCGTCTGTATCAGCCATATTATTATTTACCCGTTAAAAGCCTTATCTACACTTACATCGGTCTTACCAGAACCTTCACTATAAAAAGCACTTGTTCCCCCACCATATATAGGTGCTGCGCATTCGGCCCATGGTAGAACCTGCTTGAGTCTTTTTAAAACGTCTTTTGGTATTTTATCAACATGTGTAAAATCAATATCTTCCATTTTTTCATTCCAGTTCTTATAAAGAGTATTTGATATGTGTGGTATAAAAACCTGACATCTTCCTCGATTTTCAGGATCTTGACTCGCATCACTAACAACAATCCCTAAATGGTTTCCGTATAATTTTTTCATTTTGGTTTAATTCCTATATTTTCATTTGTCACTTTCGGCGAATTTTTGGTATTATAGTTACCATCTAAAGGAACCCCACGCGATGTCGTTATATTAGGACCAATAACCGCAGGAGTCTTCGGGTAAAATCCCAAGTTTCTAGAATAATTTTCAGATGCATTTAATATTCTACCAACAGGTCCAATTGCTGCATATTGAGCACCATATTTATTAACCAATGCCCCGGCTATATCACCTTGTACAGCATTTACAGCCCAAGCATATCCATAATTTGTAAGTTGATCGGTTAAAAACCCATTTGGATCAGAACCAATTTGATCAACCATATCTATAGCATTTTTAATATCGGGTGGTAGATATGCCGATAGTGTGGTAAAAGGATTCCCTGCTAATGTTGAGGCTCGATTAGTATAGTTTTGGAACGTATTAATATATTGATTAATTGGGCCTGTTTGGCCAAAAATTGCGCTGAAAAAACTTATATCATCTGCAATAACCTGAATTGCCTCTAATATAAGACACATCAAATCTAATGGTATGATCTGTTCGATTACACTGAACATCATTTTTTGCATCTTTACAATTACACCATTTACGTAAGCATAAAATTCTTGGATTGCCTTTATAGCACCCTTATATATGCTAAACATTATCTTTTGGATCGAACTAGCCAAACCACTCAGTGCAGATACAACCCTCTGTAAAGATCCAAATGCCATAGCTGGTAGAGCAAGATATGCACCAGCCTTAATTGCTGTGCAATATCGATCAATTTCATCCGAAAAGAAGGGGTGGATTCGATTTAATGAAAATTCTGACAACGATGGTGTGTTTTTTTTAGGCCCCGTTATCGGACTACTGCTCAACCTTTGGTGGTTTAATGCACAAACAACACCTTCGGTCCCATACGGTTCAAACGCTCCCGCTTTTCCGGCAGGAGTCATTGTTTTGAATGCAGAATATTGTTTTGATTGTGCGTGTTGGTGTATTTTTTGGAACTCAATATTTGTGACAGGATATGAGTTTGATTGACCAGCCTCATTGGTGTATGGGTACGATTGACCGACAGCATCAACACCATCTATAAGAATATGAAGATATTTTCTATACTCGGCCTCATCATTCCCGTAGGTTTGTATAAGTACATTTAAAGGTTTTGATCCATGTAAAAGAGTTTGTTTTTCCAAACTTTCTGTTGAATTATTAGTTGTATTATCGGTCATCTATGTTAAAATACTTACATATATGACTCAAAAATCAAAACTTGTTATTGGAATTTCTGGAAATGGTCTTGTTGGTAAAGATGTTTTATGCACCGCAATGATCGAATGTTTTTATAGACTATTCCATCTAAAGGCCGTTCGTAGATCAATTGCCGGGGATCGAGTTAGGAAAGATCTAGAAGAACTTGTAGAGTCTAAATTCGGAATAAACGTTCATACCCCCACAGATGAAGAAAAAACTCTTATACGGCCAATTATGGTTGAGTATGGTAGGATTCAGAGAAAAGTTACAGGCGGTCGATATTTTATTGATATGTTCGAACCTTCCGGAAACATAGATATTGTTCCAGATATTAGATATGATGAATATGAAAAAGATGAATTAAGTTGGATCACCGATGAAGTTAAAGGTTTTTTGGTTTATTTAGAAAGAGACGGTATACTTCCGGCCAACGTTTACGAGAGAGAAAATAATAAAAGAATTAAAGAACGTGCCAATTTATGCATAAATTGGCCCACCTTTGACGACGAAGATCTAAAAATTGAACCATTGCGATATGCAAAAACCATTATAGAAGAATGGTTTAAGAGCGATTCAACTTATTGATTACCATTTATTAATTGGACATTTTTCGGCCTTTAAATATGTTTTTACAGATAAAAAACACCCACATTTGAGACACCGTTGTTTAACAGATTCAAAGAACTCACACGATTTACAAATATCCAATCTAGAGTTTTTGTCCTCTTCGGATATTTTTAGTGCATTTCCAGAAGCAACACTTCGAACATTTTTAACCACACTATGGCCAACATTTTGGACCATTTGGGACATAGACGGCATAGACTTGTTAGATGTTGCCAAGTCTCTTATCTTCGCGTGTTGCTGTATTCTTTTTTTAAGATCGTTTCGGCTTATCATAAAGCTATTTTTGTTAGATATTTTTTCGTATCATCACCATCAACTTCGGTAAAATCCCCCCATACAAGTAGAGAATTATCAATCTCGCACCATAATGCACCCCTCACCATACCATTAAAAGTGTGGGAAAAGGATGTGTCGTAATCACCATTTTCTAGTAAGCGGTATAACCTGCCAGCATCTACAGAAACGCCCCTGATGGCGGCTATAGAGCCTCCCACATATACTCTATCATTGGAATCAACCGTAAATACACTCCAATTATAGTAATATCCAAGACTATCATTTCCAGAAGTGTTCCAATCAGAAGCTTCTATACCGTCTATCCCTATCTTGGCTATAAACGTATGTTTTGTTGCTGACCCACCATTCCAAGAATAGTCTGTCCCACCCCAACTAGCATTATCATTTGTGCTTACATATATATAAGAGTTCAGTGGGTTTGTTCCTATCTTAGCATTAGACTCGTTAAGACCTGCAAATGTAGACGCCCCCAACCCCGTTCCACCATTAGAAGTAAACGATGGTTCTAATAGTAAAGATGTCCCGTCTAAATATTTTAAGGATCTTGGGTTTAGTGGGTTTGTTTTAGGACCACTAACAGTGGGTCTAGTTGTTAATACGACCTTATCTCTGTCGAAGTTTGTCAATACACCATGACAGTTTACGGGCATACTCTGTGTAAAAATTCTACTACCAGATGACAAATTATAACTGTTAAAATTTACATATGTTCCAATATGTATTACATCAAGATTTTCTAAAACAATAAAGTTAAATCTATTACCATCATGATGTGTATCAGTTATTGCGAAAGTATCTATAAATTCTCCATCGGACTTATAACGAAACCCTCTTGCATTGGTTGCTCCAACATGTGGAATAATCTTAGAAAAAGACCCTACAAAACACCCACCAGTTAAACGCAAACTATACACCTGATCAAAATTAGTTGTGGGTGCTAGTTGTGGGTCAAATGATGTATCATCTTGTAAATCAACATCTAACTTTTTAATTTTTTCGGAAAATTCCCCAACAACCCATACTCGATTTCTAACGTTATCATAATCGACATCATATACAGGACCATCAAATTCGAAAGGAACAATGCAATTTGTATAACATATATGTTGATTTCCAACGGCATCTGTATATGTTACACTGTTTGAACCATTTGGACATGCTCCAAATGGTGTAGATGAATACCCTATAGATTCGCATGTGAATTTTTCGCTAGGATATATATTGCTTACCAACGAAGATTCATTAACACAATTAATAGACCCGTCTAAATATATAGGATAATCTCCTGTATAGTTCTTAGAACCTTTGGAAAATGAATTTAAAAATTGTGTATTCATTAATATTTTGCGTCTTCCATATCCCAAATTTTTTTGAACGTATCTACTTTTGTTGCAACGACTTCTGAAATATATCTACCTTGTTGGAACAAGTGAACCACACGAATGATAAACCACTGACCTAAAAATCTATCGGCGTGTGGATCTGGGTCACCATTACTGGTTAATTTATCAATAAACAAAAATCTTCCCGGAGATCTAATAGTCAATCCGGTGACGGTAAAACATATACATTCATTTAAAAATAACAAATCACGAATCATATTAGTCTGTGGTAAAAATTTAGGCATAAATTGCAAAGGTTCAAAATGGTTATTAATCATTATACCTTTCTTTTTAGTCTGATTGATATTCATCAAGATGTGCGCCTTATTGGAAGATTCTACAAACGAATGTAAACCATCTTTGGCATAATCGGTCATAGATATATGAACGTCATCGATTTTGTTACCATTGAACATAATATTAAAAGATCCTTTGGAGAAATCGAAATTATGTAATGGTGTTGTGCATATACGAGAATCATCAGAAGCTACCATAGGAGAAAATCTATAAGAATGGATTCTAGAAGCCTTACCAGATGTAAAGTTCTGAACATTATTACTAACGTCATTAGGTGCTTTAGGAAAATAAGGTTTCATGGTTGATACATAACCATTTTTTATATCTCCACCAACCTCTAGAACACCATCTTCAATAATTAAATGTTCGACTTGTTCTGTCTTGGCATCATCAAAATAACTTTTTAAACTTTTTAATTCAAAAACCTTTGCTCCTTCACCAGCCCAACGGGTTAGACTAAGAAATGATGGTCCTCTTTCTTTGGTTCCGCAATATTTTAAAACATAATCAATATCATCAAGAACCGTATTATAGGCGGGTGAAGTGTAAAAAATGTTATTATCTTCTGTTCCTATATCCCAAATTGTCCTGTCGCCTTGTATAGTGTATGATGGGTCATCAATCGTTCCGCCACCTACCTTTAACAATGATTTACTATCCGGAGAAATACCTGCTTCTTCTATGATGGATCGTAGTGCATAATTAGCCCTACAACATCTTTGATGATCTGGTAAAATTGCCGTATTTATGTAAGGAGCAGTTCCTTCGAATTGGTGAGATTTTCCTTCTACGGCAGTGCTCCATTCTATATTCTTTTCTGAGAATATTTGATAACGTTCATCATGAAAATAAAATTTCTTTTTCTTATTTTTGGCATTTGGAACATCAATATCTTCCACATCATAAACCACACAGTCTAAATCGATCTCCCATTTTTTTCTAAGTTCTTTATCGGCTTCTTTATTAGAATCATCTAATATTAGAAAATCTTGAGATGTTTCGAATACTGGGTATATTTGCAATCGAATTTTGTTCCGACCATCGGTCCTAAATATAAATGGTGCCTTAGACGTGTTAGGAAAAAACCTTTCAAGAATCTCATAATCATTATTAAGAACGATCCATCCACTGGTGTTGAAATCTTCTATAGATTCTTCTATAGATAAGGAATCGATAAAGAGATACGGAACCTGAAAAGGATCTTGCCCAACTATTTGATTATATATCCACACTTCGAAATAATAAACCTGATCATCAATCGAATGTAATTTACTCTCATCTTTCTGAGAATTTACGATGTCTTCTATATTACTCATAAATTAACAATTGTTCTTATCAATATCTCTAATTAACTTAGGATGAAGTTGGTTAAAGGCAAATGATGCCTTACAAATAATTTCAGATGGGTCTTGATGGGAAAACCCAATTTCGCTTATTTCTGTTGGGAAAACATTGGTAAAATCAAACCCCATAATTTTTTTATTATACTCATCGATTGCATAGGTCTTAAAGGATGATACCATATCGCGGAAAGGTATATTATTTTTATCTGCTGCATAAGGTTCTGATTCGGATCTATTTCCATGGTTATAGCTAGTCGAACCATCTTTTTGATCGTTGAACAAGTTTAACCACGATAATAGAATCCAGTAATTTCTCCAACCATTATCGATGACAAATGTTAATACAAATGATGGAAAAACTGGTCGAGAATTGCTAGATATTTTTATCACCTGACCGCCATAAGGAACATCGATAGATGGAATACTTACATTAGGGACCGGGGAACCATAGCACGAAAATTGTAAAGAATCCGGGTCAAATTTATCATCTGACACCACATCAATTATATCTCGCATGATCGGTGGAATACTCAAAACCATAATGAATTTATCATGGCGTTGTTTGTTTAGGATTGCTTGATTCATAGAAATAATTAGTTAGAATAGAAAAATTGGTCTATTAGAATTATCTTCGTCGATTAATCTTTCCTCTTGTTTTATAACATCATCAGATTTCCATATAATTTCTGGATTGTATTGTTTATACTCGTTCAACGGTTTATCGGTGGGTTCCCATTTAAGCAACCAACCTCCTAACATACTTTCCTCATCTGCTAATGTAGAATCTTTATCTGGGGCGGTTGGCATAAATGCTAACGGATTAAACACACTTTCTTCTTTTTTATAAACATTAACATCACCACTAAATATTGGACTTTTCTTAATTAGATCAGAATTGTCGATGAATGGTGTAATAATCAAGGGTCTTCCTTGTTCATCGGTTTCAACTATGTTGAAAAACATTCTGGTTAATGATGGTTCTAACATAAACAATGCCCAAACTAATCCAAATACGCGATCATCTCTATCAGAATCATTCTTTTTACCAAATGTGTAATTTGGTAATTGGATAAATTCGGAAATTTCGATAAGAGTATCCAAGTCGTTGAACTTAACGGCCTTTATACTATCGATCCAATATCGGAAATTCGTCAAACCTTTATATTTGGTATTTGTATGACTATAGATTCCCAATCGACCTTCGCGATTGTAGTGCGAAGATTGACCATCCGGTCTATAAGTCACCAACGATTCGTAATTGTGTGTATTATTCAACACATCCAATATTTGTTGACCGTAATTATTTGTTTCAATTGCTATCGGAGGTCGTCCCCAATCGTTCAGAATGCCCATTAAACGGGTTCCAAACACATAGGGACTCATATCGTTCCGCGCATAAACAGCAACCTGCTCAATATTTCTTAAATCAGATATATCTAATATTTGAGCAACACTATTTGTTCGACCGATACCTTCACCTACATCAACGCCTATCACATAAAAACTTGTGGGTTTCGGTAGTGTATATATTTTGTATGCACCATCATCAGTAACCAAAATTGGTTCATTGCATTGAGATTTTAGCTTTTCCAATAAGGCAGGATCAATGACAGATTTACCGGGAGGGTGGAAACAGTTATGAACCAATATGTCATTTGCATAATAAATACTTCCATTTTTTACATTTATTAGATCAAAAACCCATTCTTCACCATCTGGGCTTATATCTAAAACCATCTCCTTACCCGCTTTAGTTTCTAACATATCCCATAGAGATAAATCTCTGGTTAAAACAACTTTACCATCCACTTGAAATGGATGATCCAGAGTAACCCGAATAATTTTAGTCTCGGTTTCGACTTTATATACTTTCTTTTTTATTTTTCGTATACCATCAAAAGATTGATATCCAGATGGTGTTAAAATTTTATAACCTTTATTGTTTTTTTTCATTTTTTAATATCCCATATGATTACAAAATTACACCCGAGTTTTCGACAATTTCAGATTGTCTATTATCAGAATTCTTCTGTTTATCATATCTTTTATATAGTTCGTAGATAGTATTGGTCTCATGACAATAACCATCGGGATAATACCCCAAAAGTATTTGGTGAAAAATTCCCATACAATTTAAAATTGGTTTCTCTCCTTTTGGTGTTTGCGTTTTCTCGTTTGATTGGGACGGAACTATAAAGTCCTTTATCGAGTTTACATATCGATATAGAGTTGTTCAATTGATTTTTTGGTGTATTCGTTATCAATACTTATCAAATCTAGAATACTTTCACCACTTACACAATTTTCATATTCTTGTAAAAAGTCATGTAAAGATCCAATGGTTTCGATTTCCTGTTTTTTCCATTCTTCATCTCTACCCTCAATTTCCCACCAATTTACCAACATTAGTGCCCATATACTATTTTCTTTTTGAGCTTCTAGATATAATTGATAGAATTTATTATCTTTATCGGCACCGTTAGGAGTTGAGATGGTTATAATTTCTCCATTTTTATTGGCCGAGATGGTAGGAATGACAGATTTCCAAATTTCTTTCATCAAATCATTTGGAATATGTGCAGCTTCATCAATGATCAGACATTGGTTGGATAATATATCATTGGCATAATAAGTGTGATTATTTTCAATTTCTAGAAATTCGTATACAGGCTCATCGTTCTCAACATTTTCGGAAGATATCAATATATGTCCACCGAAAATGTGATCACCGACCACCATATCATGTGCATAAATAAAGTTTAAATCATCTATCATAATTTTATGATGATGAGTGCATAATAATGATTTGCCGTTCGAAAATGTTAATAATAGTTTATTTATATTTTTCCCAACAATTAATCCTTTAAAATCCTGAAATCCATCTTTGGTTAAGATTTCGAAGTCATCATTTTTAAATATTTTGTAATTTGTTACATCTGCCATATCATTTTTTTGTTTTTGTATGATCGGTTCTTTTCATCCAACCAATAGGTAATTCTTGACGATTCGACATACAGCTAATCATCTAAAATAAATTCGGTATCCGAATATTTTATCCCACCGATTTTTTCTGGGATATTTTTCATAGGAATTTTGAAAATTTCTCCTGTTAATTTATTTCTCATTGTTACTATACTATCACCGGACACACAATTAATCGATCTACCACGAATAGAAGAAGAAGATGCTGAACTAATGATGATACTCGAACCATTAGTTAGATCGAAACCATTTTTTCTCCAAGATTTTACGGCTGGTTTGAGATACATTGGTAAATTCTCGAAGGCCATTCTAACTCGTTCGAAAATTTGTTCGGCAGTTTCCCCTTTATTTGCAAGAATAGCAATCCTTTGATGATCAAAGAAACATGCTTTCCATAGAGCATATACAGAAACAATTGTGGTTTTACCTGCCTGTCTAGTACAACACAACACATGTCTTTTAAAATTCTTAAGATTCTTGAGAATTTTTTTCTGGAACGGTCTAAGTTTAATAACCTCTCGACCATCCTCGGTGATGATATTAAAATGTCTTTCTGCAAAGAATAAAACGTTCTTCGTGCAAGATTTTAGTTCCTCCAACATCTCTGGAGTGAACCCTATTTTTGCGTTCTTATTTAATAACTGCTCGTTACCTTTATAGAATTGGCCGTTGATTAGAATATCATCATCAACTACTGGAATGGGTTTCTGTTTTCTTGCCACTTAACTACTTATCTATCAATCTGTTTCTTTAGTTCTGTTAGAACCGGATAAACATACGAAGCATTAAGAAGTTTGATTTTTGTGCCTACTTCTGGGAATTTCGTGGGATTTCTAATATTGTTATATTCCATCACCAACCAATATAAATCCATCGTATTGTAATATTTATATGAAATATAAACCCACGTATCACCCGGACGAATAATATAATCATCTTCGACCGAAGGGTCATCGGCTGGAAATATCGATATATTTTTCAATATATTATAAAATGACCAGTCGTAATCATTGTCTGTAAAAACTTTAAAGAAATTCTCAAAGCGATATGATGACATTTTATTAGGGTTTGAAATTGGGTTGTTCATATTATTTATATAATTGTTTAGTATCGGTAGACACCGTAGGTTCGGGAGGTGTTATTCCTAATTTATTAGAAATAGCTGCTACACCATCTGCTACACCACTGGTAATATTAGAAGCAACATCCATAATTTTATCTACTCCCTTATCATTAATAACCTCAACTTGTTGACCACCCATTGACCCCAACATAATATTAGAACTTTGAGATAATATTTCTTGAAATTCTATGGTAACCTTAAAAGCCTCAGGTATTAATATTCTTGAGTTAGTTAACCCATCCTTTAACTGATCATCTAATACTCGGGTTGTTCCGATACCTTCAACCGAAAATTTAGAAACAGTAGCAGAAGGCATATAAATTCCACCATTATATCCAGCATTGTAAATTTTATATAACTTAGGTGGAATATAAGTCATCATAGTTGTTCGAGTTTTTAGATTTTGAAACGCGAACAATAGACAAAAACAATAATTCTTAAATGCTGACTTGGTATCGACGGTGTTATATAACGGGAAAGAAACTGTTACGGTTTTAGGAGCGGTTCCCCCATATTTTTGAGTATCTTCGAAACCAAAACCGGGGAGAATTCCACCAGCGATTTCTTCGCCCAAATCAACAAGTCCTGAAATCGACTCAAATCTACCCTTCAACCCTTTCAACATCGAACCAGTTAGATTAAAATCATTTCCCGCTGACCAAGTATTAGAAATTTCTCGTAGACTGCTTCCACCCCTTAATAAATGTGGAAAATAATATGTAAATCCTGTTGGTTTTCCTGAATACATTGTTAGATAAGTATCTAAAGATTTAGATCCACTATATTCATCGACACCCTCCAATAACCTTTGTAAATTTGTCACGGTTTGTCCCCATGTCAATTCAAATTCTTGGGCGCATATGGCAGGAACCTCCGATTTATCCATAGATGAATTACACCACGGAAATTGGCTATGTAGATTTATAATACCATCTCCTTTATGCTTTGCATAAGGATATGTAAACTTTACAGTTTGACCGAATAGTTTTATAACAACTTCTTTATCAACTATATTATACAACCCTCCCCCCCGAGTGTGATCATTGGCTTGGTTCAAAGTCTCGGATTCTGTTATCATAGAACTCCCCCCTTGATTGGTGGTTGTATTATCAGAAACATCAGGCATATAAATAATTAAGCAAAACTTCTCTCATTGGGATATTTTCTCCAATAATTTGTTCGAGAATCGAATATAGGATCGCGTTTACCACTCATGGAACTATCACCACCTGATGCATTGCTTACGTTTGATACATTATTCACGTTCACGTTGGAACCTTGAGAATTATCAGATTTTTGCATACCAACAATGGTATTACTCATGGTTAGAATTGCATTCTTCATCTCACCTAACATTGTATCCAACATACCACCAGATTTGTAAGCCAACACATTATCATCGGGTGCCAAATCATATTGGGTATTGTTTGACGGATTATAAACACTCTTCGATGGTAAGAATAAGTCATCGGCTTTTACACGCTTTTTACTTTTTTCTAATTCCAATAATCCCCTTTCTTTATTAAGTTGCGATGCATAGTATGAAACATCCTGTTCCATACTACCCTCTTTGTTTGCGAAATATTCACCATCCCACACAGCCTTTAGACTACTTATTTCGGAATTTTTAAGCTTTTCATTTTCAAGTTGTTTTTTAGAATTTTCTAATTTTTTATTCAGTTCTTCTATGTTTTTTGATATACTACTTTCTCGATCTTGAGAGTGTGGCGAAGAGCCTATCATTTTCTTTACATTATTTTCAGCATTAGTTACATCGGATGATTCTAACGAGTCATATTCATCTTGTCGAAATTCATCACCCATTCCCATCATATCGGCTAATTTAGATCTAAATCCAAATACTGACGGGAACCATGATAATAACCCACGAAGTGTTCTGCGTTTGAAATCCTTCATAAAACCTTTAAAGTTGAAACTCAATCCACCTTCGCTTGTGTGTTCTATATTATCAAAGAACGCCATAAAGGGTGTAATGATAGTTCCGATAACCGGAACACCGTTCAATTGTTCAAACCCACCACGAAAATCACCAGTAGTTAATTTATATAATCCTTCGCTTAAATTCACAAAGGTCTGTATGAACGGAGTTTTCTTTAGAGTACCCCAAATACCTTTAATGCCGCTCCAAACCATACTAGCCTGTGCAGAACTTTTTTCAGATCCTTCCAAATCTAAAGTTTGTACTTCTAGCATTATTTGCAATGCAGACACACCTAAACTCAATGGAATACCAACACCGGGGATTAAACCAACTACTCCGTTTAATAAATCCAATAACCCTTGGGTTGTGTTGCCTTTTTGAAAGTTGTCAATAGCAAATCCCAAACTAATCAAAGATCCGATAATAGGAATTCCCCTCAAAGCGGCCTTACCAACATTGCCTAAAGTTTTACCTAGAATCTTTTTAACGGTTGCTCCTGATAATAGCTTCATAGTTCCTGCGCCTAACCCCTTTTCAGCACCTTCGCCTAGAAGAGCCGAAAATACTTTCCCTATCATTTTCTCACCAAGTTTTCCGGCAGTTTCAAAAATTTCTCCACCTATTCTTAATGCAGCACCACCAGCGGCAGCACCACCAACATAAAACCATTTTTCTATAGATTCGAATATACCACTAAATTTATCCAGAAAATCAAATTTAATACCGAATTTTTCTTCGATCCATGGCTTGATATGACTACCCCAAAACATCCCCACCACACCTACTAGAGCGGCACCAGCGGCTATCATACCCAGAATCCCCATAGTCTTGTTGGGGTCCAAATTTAACTCTTTAAGAACATCTATTATAGAATTATTACTTCTTTCTAATTTTTCTAAGTTTTTAGAAAGTCCAATTTTCTCAAATGCTTGCGCGAGAGCGTCCGATATATTATTACCTTTATCAGACGGATCATCGAATGTATCTTGTTCGCTACCAGATTTTTGAATTTTTACTGTTAATACCGATGATAAAAGTTCTTTTAGACCACCATCACTAAATCGGACCGATGAAACACCATCATCCGATATTTTTATATTATCCGAATCATTTGATTGGTTGGAATAGGATTTAATATCTGGTGATGTATCACCAGATATACGCGATGTCATCTTATCGATAACATCCTTTATCCTATCTTTAGAATCTTTTCTAAGTTCGATGATACCAGTCGGATCAGCCATTGCACCGATCTTTTCATCTTGATTATCATCAATTTCTTTTTCGACCTTACTATACAAACTTTTTAGTTTGCTCACTATAGGAGAAATAACCTTTTCTCCTAAATCTTTGGCATAGGTAGCCTTCTTCGAAAACTCAAATAAACCAGCAGGCTCAGATATCTTTGCGAGCTTGTCCTTGTTATTCGTTAGATCTTGAACATTGGTCCCGGCTTTTTCGTATAAAAATCTTATCTTATTGATAAGGGGATTTATAACAGTATCCTTTAAACTTGAGGATATTGCCGATGAGTCTACATTTTGGAATATGATTTTTAACAGATCATCCCCATTAATAGGATCAAATGTTAATCTCGAAATTACTGCATCAATGTCTAACTCGGCCATATTAAATAATTATGGCCTAAAGAGTTAATTAACAAATAAAATAGGGTCTATCTTGATGGTAACTTGCTTACCAGAATCGTCGGAAACTATTAAATAACTTTCTAGATCTTTTTTCCAATCAGATATCTTTGATAATATCTCCTGAACGATGCTACTAGGCAATTTCTCAACCAATCGAATCTTTTGCGGAAATGTTAGAGTGTCAAAATCGATATGATCTTTACCCATACTAACCAATTTAACATATTTAGAAATCTCTCCTAGAAATTCTTTCGAAATTATGTCTTTAACATCTTGTGATGTCTTAATATCATTGACAGTCTTTTCTTTTTTGTGCATCAGATCTTCATATAAGAACTCTGTATATATAGAAGGTGTAGAAACAGTAACCGACAATTTCTTATCTCCCAACTTTGTGGGTTTGGGATGTTGATAATTTTTTTTGATTTGTTTTAGAATTACATCGAGAGAAATTTTGGAAGATTCTTCGGATTTTTCATCGAAGCGAACCATCAACACATCCGAAATTTGTTTTCTCACCCCAAGAACAAGTGATGCTTTATCAAAAACCGTCAAAGTTTTGAGGATTTCATCACCTAACAATTCGACTAGGATTTTATAAAAAGATATAATGAATACCGTGTTGTATAAAGAATTGTCAACCGATGACCCAATAAGTTCTTTCTGTTGGTTTGCATTGATCTCCCTTAGTTTCAAATCACTTTTGGTTGATGGGATATATACATCACTACTGTAAGTGTCTACCAGATCAGATAATGCACTTAATGCACTATTAAAATCAAATTCATTTTTATCTACAATTTCTTCTACAATGTCTTCGGTGCTCATATTTTAACTATTTATAGGGCTTTGCCCAAATTCAAGAGCCAAAGCGTCTACGGGGCTTGTCTGTTCGTTTGTGGCCCCTTCTGATGGATTTGACGAGTTTCCTTTTGTATTCTTATCCTGAATATATAGAGAAAGATAAATTTTTCGTTCGTTGGGTGACAAACTTTTTATATAATTTGGACCTAATGCCGATAATACATAAATTTCACTATGGATACTCTTGATATCATACGAACAAACCAATTTTATAAGTTCATGAATAGTGTTGTTATACATGTTGATTCGGAAATCTTTGAAAATTTCTAATGCGAATATATCTTCTTCGGAAGCACCTTTCAAAGTTTTTAAAATATTGGTTTGAATCTCGTTGGATAATGACACAGGTAAATTACCAAACACAATTCTTTTAGATTTTGTTGATAAATCTGACCATTTCAATTTAAATTTAAATGGGGTAAGATCTTTGATAAAAAGTGGGAAAGTTTCTGATATAGAATTAGAATCGTTTTCCAAACTTAAAAATTCTGGAAGATCTGCAATATATGGGAATCCTATCTTAACCCGAATCGCGTTATGTGAAAAATCGTAGGTATATTTCTCCATCAGAGTGTATATATTTTTCAACAATGTGTTTAAATCTAAGGTTATTTTTGTATTTTGTCCATCGATCTTACTATATAATTCGATAGATGACCCAACACTTACGATTCTTAGCTTTATAGAGAATAGTATAAATTCTATTATATCAATCTTAGATAGATCATCTTTATTAGATACGCAATTTTCTACTATGTTGTAAACAAATTTAAAATATCCTAAAGAATTATCCGAAAAAGAATATTGCGCTTTACCTAAATCCAATTGTTCTTCTGTGGTAATCTCTCTATATGTTAACACCGTTTTGGTGAATGGTAATTCAACAGTGTAATGGTAACGCATAAAAAAACTTACAAGTAAAATGGTAAAAGTCTACTTATCCTAGAACCGTGTAACCATCGTATGCAAAATTAACCTGAGTTGTTTTGAGAGCATCTGTCATATGACTATATGATTCCCCAGAAATATCCATTGGTGCAATATTATAAAATCTAAAAATCTTTCTAATACTTAAAGGATTATCAGGCCCAGCCTTTGATAACATCACGATATCACATTGAGAACATTTTACATTTTTAATGGATTTTTTAGATCGCGCAACAAACCCATTATAACCGACTAGAATACTCCAAGGTCGTATGACTAAATCAAGAAACGATAGATTAGTCTCCAGTAAAGTTATTTGTAAATTTTCAACATCGCGTCTACCATTGGTAGTTGCTGGTGCCATGAATCCACCATAATCTAAACCCTCATGACTAGTCTTTATGAGTTCTCCCGGTAAATTTACCTGTTTGGCAAATACACAACCAATTAAACTGTCGGTTGCATACTGTAACCGTCCATCGATCAGGTGTTTAACACTCTCCTTGTTGATACCCCAACCATTATTTCCTAGAGCAGATTCATAATTACCTAATTGGTTATTTAGAGTGCCTTTTAGACAATTGACCGAATCTAGATGAAAATGGCAGTACCATAAAGTAGGTAGTGCTATATTAGTTGACCAATTACCTAGAAGCTCTAGATAATATTCGTAAGGACTTTGTGCTCCGGTTGCCATAAAACTAATTATGGAAATAAGATCAAATTAACGAGATAAACGGAAATATTGATATGCGATAGAAGCGGTTGTTGTTACAAGGGTTCCAGTATCTTTCATATCTAAATCAAAGGTTCCGACTTTACGACAATAACACCCGAAGAGTGTATATGTTCTAATTGGATTTCCTTGCTTATCTATCAGAGTAATGATAGTTTGGTTAGAAACGTCCTTATTAGGGATATCATATGCACCCGTTGATGTCTGGTCGTTGAATATGTAGTTCGACCAGTCTTCTAACTTTCTACGGATAGAAAGGTTTTGAGGCATACGAAAAAGAACGTTCCAATCACTAGAACCGGGATACTTCGCGGTTCCCGGCGCATTGAAATCTAATCCCATAAATGGGATTTGGATGTTGGTGATCTCTCTTTCAGGAAGAATTGCTGTCTCCATATAGATAAGTTCATTAAGATTAAACCTCTGCCCACCAAGGGCAACTACTCTAAATAAGTTTTTTCTTGCAAAATCGTTTACCGATGCTACATCATAGAAGTTTTCAATTCCGGTTTGGTCTAATAATCCACTCATAATTTAAAATACTTATATAAAAAGGCTTACAGTCTACGATAAATGAATGTAGAATTGCCACAATTCCAAACTCTTCTATACTCATTCATAAACATATTTTCAACTTCGGTCAAATTTTCATCAAATTTTTCTAGGAACTTTGGGAGTTTATGTTTCTGGGCCGAAACTCTAGATACTTTTTTATATGTTTTGGTTCCGATATTTTTAATATAAAAATATCCAATTCTTGTATTTTCTTTAAACGAAAACCCCAACGATTTGTATAAATTACCACCGCTATACCGTCTGTCGGCATAACTGATAACAGATAGAGGATTGTAAATTTTTAGAAAGTTCGAAAATAGTTTAGAAGCACCACCAATAACTCCACAATTTTTTTTATTACAAAAACGAACAAGTTCATATTCATATGATTTATTAAATCTGGGTTTTGAAAATGTCATAATAGAGACCAATTCCCCATCAAAATATAATCCAGATCTTATAGGACTTTTGTCGTGCCCCTGTAAATGATTATTTTCTAGAAATTTTCGGACTTCTTCGAATGGTAGATCGTTAACAATAGAGCATTTTCGTGCATATATTCTATTAGATTTTCCCAGTGCATTACGAATCATAGATTTCCAGATATCTTTATTATTTGGAGAATACCACTCATCTGAATTGATATGAAAAAGTTTAATATTAGATTCTTCACATTTTTTGGTTTTTATTAATCCTCTATTTTTATTATTTTTTTCTTTGTCTTGATTGTTAGGAAAGTTTGATCCAAAAGAATGCCAAAGAAGACCATCATATTCAAACCCCACACCTATATCGGGTAACAAAATATCTATTTCTAAATTATCGATTTTGGAATTTTCTAATATTTCACCAGAATATAAGGTTTGGATATACGCCAAAACATCTTTTTCTTCCTTTGAAGAATTAGCATCACCATAACATGTTGGACAATATATATCCATCCAACGCGCATTGGTTAACGATCTTTCATGGATCTTATTGCACTCATTACATTGGATTTGAAACGTATTATTTTTTAGAGTATTAAAATCTGATAATATTGTCATATTTTGGGTGTCTAAAACATTGTCTTTAATTTCTATTAACCTCTTCCCGCGCCTACATACATTTCCACACTCTTTCTGATATCCGGAATAAAAATTCAAAAATTTTCTATTATTACCGCACAAACATTTTTGGGGTGTTTTTAGATCATTTACTATTAAAAAATACCGTTCGCTCATATTTAAAGATGTTTTATCAGATGTTAGTGGTAATATATCTTGGGTATAATATACGGCACTTAAAAGAAAATCGAAATCATTTTTAATAATCTTCGGATTTACATATGATATATTTTTATATTTTCTATCTACCTTCATCTCTATATATTCTTTTAATTTAGAGATTTCTGATAGGTTATACTGGTTTGATTTAAATTTATCGGATAGTTCCAAACATAATTGAGCATAATTATCTATTTTATTTTTTGATGGACTTTTCCATTTTTTATACATTCTTTGGCATTTTTTATTGATACATGATCTGTATCCTTGCTTAGATGATACAAACCTTTTCTCGTATATATTACAAAATTTACATGTAGGAGATTTTTCTATGCCATTCATAATACAATATATTCTTTCACTTACTGATGGATTTTTGATATCCAAAAAATGAGTAATTTTTAATATAGTTTTATATGTTTCCGATGACTTGAACCAATCCCGTCGAATAATTGCGGAATTTACGGTTTCTCCATCTGTTTTTATGAGATTTGTTTTAATGTCGTTTATAATTTTGAGATCGTATGTCATAGTATTAATTACACTATTATACAAAAAAATAAAGACCTTTTCAAGTCTTTATTTTTATTTAATTAACCAATCAATTCGTTAAAATTGACCCCTGTTCGAGTAGCAATGAAGTCAGCCAAAATATATTCAGCAGTTCTAACTGGTTGGATGTATAGAGATACCCTAAGTTCATTAGCATCGATAACATCAGGAGTATTATTCCTCTCGTCACATACTATCTGATAGTCATAGACACCATCGTTAATTCTGGCTTTTTCGAAAACCGGAGTCAGAGCACCAACCAGACGAGTTCTGGTTGAGAACGTATTGGGTTCGAATAGGAAATATTTCAAAACACTTTGTGTGTTCTTTTCGAGATATAAAAACAATCTTCTAACATTAATTCTATCAAATGCCGATGGTTTTCTGTATAATGTTTTTTGTCCATAAAGAACAAATCCATCATTGGGGAAGAATGCAATTGGGTTGATATTAATTTTGTAAAGAAGATCTCTTTGCTTCTGGGTTGTTGTTACACCAATATCGGAAACACCATTCAAAGATCCTCGATTAAAACCACCAATTGCGGTCCAAGGGTAAGCGGTTCGATCAACTTCTGCGCATTTAGCAGCTACAAATCCAGAAGAAGGAACCCATACTTGGCTATCAGATGCAGTGTCGTTTAATTTCAACCAGTTACCGAACACCGTTGCATATGATGTTTCAACACCAGCAAAGAGATTCTTCAAAGGCCAATAGATATCGGTAGAAAATATATAATTTTCTCTCTTCGTTGTTTTGGTGTTATCTCCGTTTACATAAATGTAACGAAGAGCATCAGCAATGAACAAATGATCTTTTCTAACATTTTGAGCAAAGCTAACAAACTGATTAACAATTGATAGATAATCATCTCTGACACCACCGACGATAGACCCGTCTGTAGATTTAAGAACACTATAATCAACATTAAAAGTATCATCAAAGATCTGTGGTTGTGTCGAGTAAGCAACTTGGCGAGCCTTAGCACCAACCCAAACAGTTCCTAAACCAGCTTCCGGAATGACATCAACTCTGACATCATCGGCATTTTCTAAGATTCTTAAAATTCTCTGGAGTTTTGCCGGAACATTTCCGACATCTTTTGCGCTTTTATCTGTATCGGTAGCGTAAATACCAGCAGAATATAGATTCTTGGCACCATCGGAAACTGTTACCGTCTTTTGTGGATTACCATCCGGTGCTGTCCAATCACCACTAGATGAAATATATGGGTTCGTGATAACCTTAAAACTAGGAGAGCGAAGGTTTACCATGCTTTCCAAGAAAAATGTCTTAGGTGATCCACCGTTGGGATCATTCTGAGTTCTGTTTTTATTCAAAGAACCGGTATATCCTTCGGAAGTGATATAATCGAGAGTTACAGTATCTTGGTTGTAGATCGATGGGCGAAGTTTAAAAATACCCAATGTCAAACTATCCGTGTAAGAAGGATTGCCAAAATCGAATCCGGTAGGAAGTGCTTCAATTGCCTCAGATATAGAACCACTACCATATGCAGAATATGTGCTTGTCAAGGTGAATGACATTCTAGCAGGTGGTACATATGTAAAACTTTGATACTTGTTGTTTGTGATTGAATTTACAGATTTGACACCACTAAGAGCGTCGAAATTTGTGGCAGGGTTGTTGTTGCTATTATCCGCAAATCCAACATAGTAACCTTCAAAGATATTGTTTATGGTTGTTTTTGCATAATCCAAAACAACGATACCAGCTTTACTCAAACCAGAAGCATCGGTAATATTACCAGTAGAATATCCCTCATTCCAATTGATGCTCCCATCAACCACATCTTGATATTCTGCGTTGGTCAAAAGAACCGAATATGGTTCGAGAACAACAAATTCAGTGGAAGTTGCATACTTAGCAGTGTTAGAAGATAAAGGGTAAACCAATGCACTATAACTATTTGCAAAACCAGCACCAGCACCCGAACCGTAAGGCATACGAGTTACCAAAAGATTTGCAGATCCTTCTAAACTTTGTTTGGCGGAATGGTAAAAATATCTTTCTGCCGAGTTTTCTGGTTGACCGAAAATGTCCTCAAATTCACTAGTGCTACCAACATTTATGATTTCATCAGTTGGTCCTTGGGGTGTAAAACCCGTCATAAAAACATTAGTCTCGGCTGTAGGACGAGCGATAATGCTTAAATCAACTTCATTAATTTGAATACCGGGTGATGCAATTGTTCTAGATGCCATAATTTATATTAACTATTTATACTTTTAACTCTACAAAAAGGATCAATCGATGATAATTAGTTACACATGAAATTCGACAACGTATATAAAGAAGCATTGGTTAATATGGCAACACCACAAAATCCATCGCAAACCACAACACAACCCCAAGGTGTCCAACCAAAACCAAAACTGGATCAAACCCATATAAATACTCTAATGCAAAAATGGACCTTGGCAAAACAGAATAACCAACCTTTAAATCTAACACCTGATGAATTGGAAGCATTTGGACAACTCTTGGGTGGTGATAACCCCGAACCTCCACAAGTATCGCAAACCCAAAAACCCCAACAAACTAGCACACCACCAGTAAATTCCCCAAACACACCAGCTATTTAATTGAAAATGTTGAAAGCGTATCGAAAGTAGATAAGTATTTTTATGTCAAATAAAACATCCTACGGTTACCCAATTTTAGAAAACCGACCAATGCCGTGCTCTTTTTGTGGTGCTTCTATAAACGGAAGAGTTCAAGAGAGAAAAGATCACACTACCAAAGAAGTCATTAAAGAGTGTCATTGGGTTTGCACCAGATGTGGAAACGTTTCTAGAGTTGGTCGATTGGCATCATAAATCTTTGTAATGAGATTAGATAAAATTTTAAAAGAAGCCATGGGATCTTATGGACCCAATTCTTATCCAGCGGCATCATCACCACCCAGAAAAGATTTTATTCCTCAGAAGAAAAATGCTAATAACTTTAATCGACAACAAAACAACGATAGTATTCTGGCAGCGGCACCGACTCCAGAAAGTCCGTCTTCGATGCCTTGGGAATTAAATCATATTGTTGATGATCTAGTAGATGCTTTTATTTACCTAGAAGTTGCCATGAAAAAGATGTCAAACTGCGCTAAAAATAGTAAGTCTATCTCCGATGAACAGAAAAAGGCACTTTTAGAGTTGTATAGAGCAACAAAAGATGCTGCAATGGTTGTAAAAAAAGTTGGTATGAGTATCGAAAATGCCGGAAATATTGCCCAGCAACCTACTCCCGATGCCTTTGTCCCCACATCTGGGAAGAAAAGTATTAAAAAGAATTGACTTTATTCAAAAGATGTATAAGATGGTGGAATGAAGTTTAACCCAACCATAAAAAATACCCTACAATCTACTGCCATCACCAGTGCAACATCGTTTATTGGTGCATTTGCTCTCTTCTTGTTTGGTGTCAATTTTTTCGCGGCGTTTATACTGTTCTTCGTCCTACAGTTCATTTTATTCTCATTTTTCGGGTCGATTTTTAAACATTATCTATCAGAAGGTCGTAAAAAACTAGAACTCGATAAGCTAGAAAATTTATCAACCTTGTTGGATTGTGCGTATTGTAAAAAACAAAATGTCATGATCTTCAATCCAGATCAATCCGAGCGAATCGAATTTGTATGTGATCATTGTAAAAATAAAAATCTGGTATCGATGCAGTTCGTTGTTGCCCAAATTTCTCAACCACTTGAAAACCCCACGGTTCAAGGAATTCCCGTTGAAATGAATGATATTATCGATAACGATACCTATAAAAATGATTAATTGTATTGACATTGTGGTATAAATTTTTTATGATATAAAAAATGATTAATACAAAACCAAAACCAAAACAAAAACAAATCTATTATAGAGCCAAACACAAAAAAGAAGATGTTCTAAAATATTGGGAAAAGGCGAATGCCAATGCTGAATTACTAGCACGATGGATATGTCTTTATGATGCTATCAACATTGTTTATGACAAAGCCGAAGAACGAGGGATTGTTTTGGATGATGTAGATCTATCTCCCATCAAAATCAAAGAGTATATGGAAGCAACCGTGGATAATTACCATAGACAGTTACTTCGAGATATGCACGGTATCGACATCTTTTACAGTGAAAGGGACGAAAATGATCGATAATATCCAAGTTCTTAAAGGTTATGCAACCGACCTAGAGTGTGTAAAAAATTATACATTCACCTTTACCGATAAAATGAATGTATTGTTCGGCCCAAATGGTTGTGGAAAGTCTAGCCTCTTGAAGATTATGAAGGCATATTGTGGGATTCGTCAGGGTGGTTGGTCACAGATAAGTGAGGAACTATCCTTTTCGGCATCTCGGGCAGACCAATTCCCACATGCCTATAATATTTTTTCTCCGGGGAATTGTTTGGCCAATGTTGGGTGGGACGGAACACCATCTTTCTTTAATGAGGGTGATGTGAAGGTAGATGGACTCTCATGGTTCTTTTCCAATGAAAAGATGTCAGAGGACGGTATCAGCACCGGAGACGATCATATGGACACCATGGCCCTAAAACCATCATCTGGACAGTATCGTCTACAGAAAATCAACAAAATCTTAAATGTCATCGAATCACCACCTGTTCTACATGGTAGCACACCAGAGGGAAACTATATCAAGACACTTCCGAAAAATGGTAAGGTAACTCTTCTATTCGATGAACCAGAAAGAGCACTGTCTTTACCTAAACAAATGGAATTATTCAGACTCTTGGAAGGACTCTCTGACAACTATCAGATCATTATTGCAACCCACAGTCCATTTGTTTTGTTTAATTTGGGTGCCAAGATTTTCGATATGGAAGAAAATTATTCTACCAAATGTATCGAGATTTTCCAGACTTGTGTGAAGGATTACCTCACTGGTAAATTAGAATCCACAGTCTGACCATTTATAAATTCTTGTAAAAGTACTGCTGATTTTTTTAAGACTTCATGATCATTCGCCGTAAGAGGTGCCATTTTTGATGCCATGTACAAATTGTTCAGTGCCTGAATTGGGGTGATTTCTCCTTGTTCCGGTGCTTTGGAATCTTTATTTTTGGTTGTTGGTGTATCTGACATATATCAATATTTATTCGCGGATTGGTTAATTACAAGCTTTAAAAATTACCAAGTAGATAGTCCACTTCTTTTCCAAGTATTAGCGCAACTGAGAGCAGTTTAATCATTTTTTTCTTTCGTGATGATGTTCTGCAATACAATCGCGGAGTTCTTCAAAACATCATGATCATTCGCCGTAAGAGGTGCCATTTTTGATGCGAGGTAAAGATTGCTCAATGCCTGTGCTGGTGTAAACTGGTTGTTTTCTTGTTCTGGTCTTTCGGAACCTGCGTTCTCGGTTTGTGGTGTACTGTTCATGTTATAAAATGGCTGGTATCAAACTTGTGTCATTTTTTATGTTTTTAATTTCTTCTCCCATGGAACCAGAAAGAGTCGCGTCCGATTTAAGGGTGTTCCAGAAATCAATAGATATTAGACATCAATATATATTGGCCCATATTTTACCGAACCAGTCAAGCGCAAATTTCCGGCACTTCCAGTAATGCCATCATTTATGGTCCCAATTGATGCTACGGAATGGGAGTAACTTTCTGATGGAGCCGAGACTTGAGATACACCACTCTTGACTTGAGACCCGTTTACAACAACAACCTTTACTGTGGTTCCATCGGAAGTGGTAATAAAACTCAACGGGCCATCCACGATAAAAGAAAATGTGGTTATTTCATCCCCATACGAAATGACCCCTGCTGAATAACTATACGCCTTGAACTTTACTAGTGAGGTTGAAGACTCAGTTATTACCCATCCAGCCGAAACGTAATCGGGGGTAGCTGGTGGTGGGTTAACATGGTAAACACTTGTAGATCCGAGTCGCATCCACACAAGAGTCGATGAGGTAACGACCAACCATGCAACAGTATGTATTACAGTAAAGGGGTTTCTCCATGCCAAACCTTGCATCGCTGTATTCATATAATTCAAAGATTGGCCTATATGGTTAATGACAGAAACAGAATCAATCGTAGTAGTAGATGCGGTAGAACCACATAATTGATTACCGAATGTGGTAGAACTAGATCCACCGTTTAAATTCAACGCCGAGAAATAAGTCGAGGTAACGTCGTGTAGTTGCGTTAATTTTTCATCTCCCCACCTCGTATCTAATTTTGCCCCATCTGTTGAGATATTTCTGCCGTTAACTGTTCCGCTAATTAAAGCATCACCAACAACCTCTAACTTTGCACTAGGGGCAGTAGTCCCGGTGCCGATTCCTACACTTCCATCCTTAACAGCCATGTCTGGAACTGATGGACTAGACGCATACATATAGACGGCTTTGCCGCTTGTGTGTGAGCCGTTCAAATATAGTGGACTATTTATTGATGTGAGCTTACTACCACTACCCCAAAGATAAATTCCACAATTAGACATGCTAAGACCACCAGCACCACCAGCAATGGTTGGTGACCAATACATATAGTAAGCGGCATTTTTATTTCCCGATTGAAATAGAACTGTACCATCATCTGCTACGTAAAACCGTTCGAATCCATCCGAATCTCTGAGGCTCAATGTTTTGCTTGAATTCAATACAGTATCACCCTGAACCGTTAGTTTTGAACTTGGTGATGTCGTTCCAATCCCGACGTTACCGACAGAATTAACGACACTTAAAACGGTTCCTGAACTGTTTTGCCATTCTTGAAGATTAGCTGTCTGCCCTGAAAAACCTTTGATGATCTGACCAATAGTTCCTGTTGCTCCTGTATCTATTTGCAATTTGGCACCGGGAGTCGTCGTCCCAATCCCGACGTTACCTGTTGTATCAATAGTAAATTCAGCAGATGCATTATTAGTTTTCTTAATTGAAAACTTACCAGCATCTTGCGCAGGAGCATTATCTAATCCAACTTTCCATTGTAAACCATTTACTCCATTTGTAGTAAAGTTAAGACTTTTTTCAGAACTCCCTGAACCTTCAATAAATACAAGGGAATGATCATTTCCACGAAAATTAGCCACACTATCATTAGTGCTGTAAACCTCTAGTGTTGCAGTTGGTGATGTCGTCCCTATTCCGACGTTACCAGCAAAATATCCATTACCACTGCTATCTACTGTAAACTTACTTGAACCCCCTACTTTAAAATTTGCAAGGGTTTTTTCCCCAGAACCAGTAGTGTTTTCTATGACGTTGATTTCAAAAATAGAATACCCCGAAGAGCCAGACATATTTATGGAGTTGGTTAAGTTAAGTATTCTATTAGTTCCATATGAGGCGGTCCATACGCCCGGATCGTATTTAACAAAATTAATATCTGGAGTTGAAGTTCCCCCATCGGTTATATTGAACCAACCCGCAAGACTATTCCCTCTTTGTAAAGATGCACGAAACTCAACTCCTGGTTGAAATGAGACTAATCTTACTTCTCTTGAGGCAAATGAACCTCTGCCTTTATGTCCAATTTCAAGAACATCATTCACATATTCAAATGCTCCATATTCAACATTACTTTCCTCATCATCTGTATTAAATACAATCAATCCTCCTGACCCGTCTGATGTTGAATTTCTATTTGGCACTACAAGGTGCCCATGTAAGCTCTCGAATCTAACTTGTCCCTCTTTGCCTACTGATAGAATAGAATCACCGTTCTCGTCAAAGATGTGGCCACCCATAGTATTACCGAAACCTAAAACATTACTAAATGTCTTACCTCTCCATATATTAATCCCCCCAGATGTGGTAGAGGTGATTACAGCAGATGTCGATGTATTATCATTCACATCCTGTTTTATTTGAAGATTAATATTTGTGTTAGCAAAGTAGATTCTTCTTTTAGTCACATTTGAATTAGGACTAACTGGCAAATCATTAACTGTAATAGTTGAAGTTGAGCCAGATGTTGTGACTGAGTTTGAGGTAACAGATTGTTCTGTTTCATATCCGTTAGCATCTGCAAAAGTTACTGTTGTATAATATGTACCAGCCGTAATTGTTCCTCCAGTTGTTGCTGTTGTAAGTGTAACACCAGAAATATATGGTGGGTCTATATAGTCAAATATTAATTTAAAATCTGTGCTGTTTATTTTAACTTGGTCAGCAGATATTTCTCCTGTAAAGTCTGGGTCTGCCAAGGGAGCTTTTAAATCTAGCAACGTATCTACACCTAAGTTAGATATTGCTGTACCTGCATCAAGTACGTCAGAAAGGTTGTTACCTATTAATAATGCATTATCAGCTTTGCCTAGAGACGTTTGAACACCTGAGTCTAATTTTAAAACATCAATAGATCCTGCAATAAGAGATGCACTAAGATTCTGTCCGGTTAACGCAAAATCAATTTCTGAACTATCGGTTACAGAAAGAGCCGAATGCCTTGCCGATGTATTTGCACTAACATTAGAATTTGCAGATACTCTTCCTTCTGTAAAATATAGATTACTACCTTCTACAATATCTCCAGTATCTAGGGAGACAACACCTTGTTGTCCGTTGACAGATACAACTTTGTTAGAGTTTATAGATTTTTGCCATATCGAATTTGCATAGATAACCCAATCCCCGTCATCAAATGTAATAGATCCGGCACCAAAATCATGAGACCCTGAAATTGCAATATAAACATCCCCAATGTCACCAGAACCATTAGCCAATGTGGGCGTGTTCGTGTTGGGATCATAAGTTCCCTTGAATTCCATGACCGTTGAAGGTAATTGTGAGGCTGGAACTTTGCCTCCGGAATCTAGAGTCGATACGCCGTTGTTAGCACCTTTTTCTGATGTGGAAATTTTTCCGGTTAATAGAGTATTGGTCTGAGATTGGGTATATTTATCTAAATTTGTTATTTCATTCTCGGTATGAGTGTGACCAATATTAGATTTTAAATCGAGTGCTGATAATGTTAAATTGGATACGGGTTTAGAAATATCCGATGTATTATCAGAACTACCCAATCCGATCTGTAATTTGGTAACATTATGTGGGTTAGATGAATTTGTAGTATGGTCTGTTAAATCTATGGTGGTTGCCTTTAAATCTAGTGCATTTTTTAGATCGATCTGATCATTTATATCACCGTGGATATCTCCCCAATTAAAATCTATGGAACTAGTATAATTCACATAAGCATATACACTATTCCATTGAGCCGAGGTTAAACTCACCAGAGTATCGACTTCTAATAAATTTGCACTATTGGTAATAACAAAGGTTGTTATCTGTTCTATGTTAAAATCTAGAGCACTAGTAGTATTAACATATGAATATACGCTATTCCAAAAAGAACTCGTCGAAGTAACCGATGCATATACACTGTTCCAGTTTACAGAACCTTCTAATAGATGATCTAATGCACCATAAACCGGAAAACAAGAATATTCTTCTTTGAGAACGATCTGTGACACATTAGTTTGTGGTCCAGAAACGCTGATGTTATAATTTTCATCAGAAGACGGACTCGAAACTTCTATATAATATTTAACTTCTTCGGACATTAGTAATTCGTTACTTCATCAATAACCGTTAAATTTCCACGGAGATATGTTCGAGTGTAATTATCGATAGTCACCTGAAAATCATAATAATATATTTCCGGTGACATTTTCATTGCACTAGCCGGAACGGTTTCTAAGGTGATAACATTAGCACTCAAAGAAACACCATGGGTGTCCGAAGGCCATTTTAAAACGATTTCTCGGTCTCTGGTTTCTCCGATATTACCAACAGAACATATAACGATTGCATTAGTAACATCTAAAGGATTCTTTTCAGAATCTAAGAATGTAAATGTTATAGGACCGTAAGAATCCCCTCTATAACAATCCGGTAAGTTGGCTAAAGCTGGTAACATATAATTACTTATTATTCATAGTAATTATTTGGCAATATGGTTAAATTTATTTAACCATTTAATAATCACCATAAATATTTGTATCGGCACAAGGGTTTTCTTTAAGATAATCGAAGTTATCTAGGGATTCTGCTTCTATTGCATCATTATCATTAGCAGGATTGTTTCCAACACCAGCACCGGGGCTTCCGGGTTCGTTAGAAAAATCGTAACGACGACTTTTGAAGAACCACACGTAGTGACCCCCAAGTGCATTCAATTCGAATTCATCTTTTATCTCGGTTAGCTCATAAACATTGGCACCACGTTTCGGAAAATTCAAACGGTCCGCACCGAATTCGGTCAACTTGAGTAGATCCCCCGCCTTTGGCTCTATAGTGCCCCCAAAAAGGGCGTTGAAGTGAAATGGATGGATGACTCCGCTGAGGTCAGAATCAGCAATAATACCGAATTTTGAAAGAAGATATGCATCATTGTTCATATCCAACAATAAAATAATCTCTCTAGGTTTTAAAAATCCAGAATTAGGGTCTTCTCCATACAAAGGGTGCATCGTATCCAATGTTGCTTTATTGGAATAATATCCAACTTCCTGACCATAAATATCAATCTGTTCTCTCCACTGATTCGAGAACAATTGACGTTCATTCAGATTTAAATTTTTATTCTGATATCGTAATCTCGACATATTATTTATGTTCCAATTTCCAACCACCATTCTGTAGAGGGACTAACATCATATTAGTTTTACCTTTGATAGTTTTGACTCTTCTATCGCTAAAATCGATTTGATAATCTTGTTCTAAATTTCTAATATCAAAAGGTGTTAAAATTTTTGTTTGATTCTGGGCCACGTTTGCAACACTAGATTGGTAGGGAGTCTTTAAATCTTTTCTAACCCGAGGAACCATAGTTTTTGATTCTCTATCCGTATCATTACCCATCGTTCGTCTCATAGAATGTTGATGGGAATTAGTATTAGTGTGTTTTTTATTATATTTTTGAAATGGTGTAGCAACATTCTCAACCTGAATATTTGTCAATAAACCGCGTAATGTTCCTATTTTATAACGCTGATTCCTATTAATTATTTGTTTTTCTACCCCCTTGGCGAAATAATCTAACTGATTGGTTGATAATTCTCCTAATTCCGTTTCTATAATATTTTTAATCATTGATGCAATATTACGGACACCATGCATTTTTGGATCTTTTTGAATTGTATAAAGAATAACTCTCTTAATATAATGACTGATTATCTGCCTAGGTGATGCCGATTCTTCTACCCGTTCCTTTGGTTTAAATTGTGTTACCTTGCGTCGAGTTGTCATAGGGTCACCATGTTTATCAGATTCGTGGGAGTAATCTGATGTTGGGAATATATCAATAATTTGTCTAATAGTATTTTTACCCAAGAAATTTATAGATGATCCTGATCCTATCATATTATTAAATTTTGTATTTATTGTATGGCGTAGAATTTCTAAAAAATTGTTTCGATCATCGCTAGAGTGTATAAAAGATTTATAGATATCAAACTTTTCAGGTGTTAAAGATTCGCGGAGAGCACCGAATAGATGTTTATATACATATCTTTTATTTCTATCTGATGGTTGCAACTTACGAGCAAGTTCAGATGTCAACATATTAGCCTGAAATGTTTGTTGCCCCACCTTTGACCCAAGGGTCTTAGTGTTAAACGCTTCTTCTAAAATTTCTAAAAAATCCATATAATATTACTTATCAACAAAAAAGGCAACATCGTGAAATGTTGCCTTTTGAGAGGGGGATAATTTTAATATTTGTTACTGATCGAACAAACCTTTTCCAGTCTTAACAGCACCAGAAACCGAGTGACTTGATGCTTTCATCAAATTGTGTCCAGCCGATGGAGATAGTTTGGAAGGAACACCATCGAATCCCTTTCCAGTGGAAGGGGTTTGCGCTTTCTTGCTCGAAGCCTTTGGATTGTTTCCGGGGACTTCTGCCTTTTTGCTTTGAAGGGGTTTGATGTTACCCTTGAAAGGTTTAAGATTTACATTTTTTTTCAAACCAATTACTTTGACAGCTTCTTCTTTGACATCATCGGATTCGTTACCGCGATTTTTTTCAAACTTTTTGAACTTGCCTTTCATAGACTTGTTCTTTTTATTGGATGTCTTATCACCTTTCTTCTTTTTATCGAATTGGTCACGCTTAAACCCTTCACCGAATGGGTTGTCAGAATCATCGTCTTCATCATCGTCTTCGTTGTCTTCTTCATCGGAACCGAAAGCATCTTCATCGTCTTCATCTTCCAAGTCTTCAATATCTTCAATATCTTCGATATCTTCATCATCGTTAGAATCCTCATCTTCGTCGTCTCCGACAATTTGTTCTAATTGTGAAAGGACATCTCTAAGAGTAGAAACTAAGACACCGAGATCAACTTCTTCACCACCGAGATCGTCTTCATCACCGAGATCTTCTTCATCACCGAGATCGTCTTCATCACCGAGATCATCAAGATCTAGGTCGTCTTCATCACCGAATCCATTTTCAAGGTCTTCTGATCCAAAACCAGATTCTTCGTCTTCGACTGGTTCGATTTCATCTTCGTCTGTTGAAAAGTTGAAACTATTTTCTCCAAGGATCTTGTTGTAAAGATCATCAAATGGGTTCTTGAACTCTTTTTTTAGTTTTTTAGGTTCACCTTTTTTGACATCACCTGAAAGATTTTTATCTTCGGATGGTTTGTCGATATCAACGAATTCATCAGAATCGTTGCCATCTTCAAATTTTCCGGCACTATCTCCGAATGGTTTATCACTTGGAGCAGTAGCACCTTTGACAGCACTCGATTTGGTTTCGGTATCTTCGTTGAGAACCTTTAAATATGAACTGAGAATTTCGTCTTGCATAATTGTGAAATTACTTAGTGTATTCTGTCAACAAAGATGATAGAAATTTGCATTATTGTTTATTTTACTCCCGTATGATGATTTTCCCAAGCCTATAATGGTTGTAGGTTTGATATGATCAATGTTCCATTTTTTAAAATTTTGTCATATTAAGATCGGTGCCCACTAGTTTGAATATCGAAAAGATCTGATGCTTCTTTTTTAAGATCAAGAATCCCAAACGTTTCACATCGATCACCGTTGAACCATAGAATATGACAATCACCCAACTTGTAAGGAGTATTTCTTTCGATCATTAGTTTATATAACCAAATCTGTAGGCTATATGTATTAAGTTCGCAGTTATCTAAATGACTTATGGGGTCCAACATACGATCTTTATACTTGCTAACGACATTGATAGCCTTGTTAGTTTTATAATCGAAAATTACCAATTCATTAGTTTTTCGGTTGAATGAAAGATTATCAAGCGTTCCGGCTAGATTACATTCTTTATCACCGATAACCAATTCTGATTTGATTAGTGTATGATCTTCCTTATACCATTCATACCATTCATGAAAACCAGATATCATCTTGGCCATTTTGATATAATATTTTTGTATAGAATCACTCTCTTTAAAATCTTCTCGGAATTTAAAAAATTTTGTAATAGATTCCTTATCTAGAGCGAGCCGTCGTCTTTCGAGATAATTTTCAACATATGCATGAAATTCGGTTCCGGCATGATTTGCATAATCTCGGGCGAAATCCCATTTATCTAATACATCTTTTTGGTCAACACCATCTTTTCGAGCAATGATATTCGACATATTATGAGAATCGAATGGTTTTTTGTATTTAGATAATAATCCTGTCACGGATAAGGGGATCTTATTACCATCTATCTCATAGGTATGGTTCTTGGCTATAAATACAACGTCTTTAAAAGGGTCTAAAAGTGTGTTGTAGGAATCGAATGATGGATTAAAATCCAACTTTTGGTTCTTCTGGTTCTTCATAAAATGTTGTTTCGGTTTCAAGGTTGTAAATGTCTGCCAAACTTGTCGGTTCTACTATAGATTCGGTGAGTTTGGCGGGGTATTCAAGATATTTACAAAGTTTTTGTGCGTTTTCAACCGATAGTAGGTCGAACTTATAATTTGATTGTAATCTACCCTTTCTCAAAAGAGCCTTATCAATTTTATCCGTTTGGCAGTTATATGTGATAATAATCGATATGTTTAATATGTCACTCAAAATACCATCAGAAAGATTCAATAATGCTGATACGGCGGAAGAATCTTGATTATCACCATGGCGTTGCATTACCAACCGTTCAGCATCTTCGAGAACGAACACTGAATTATTCTTTTCGATTAGCATTTTTAAAGATGCTGGATCTGTGGCGAATGTTTCTAGCATAGTAGTCGGAATATAAATGAAATCTCTTTTAACATTTCCTGCCAAATATTTGATTAAACTTGATTTTCCGGTTCCGGGAGGTCCATGAAACATATATAATCCATTGGGTTTCTCTTCCAATCTCTTATGAATCATATTGTAAATGGGAACAAATTTTTCACCATAGTTCAGAGCTAGATCCATATTTTTAGGGACTTTCACCTTTAGTGGTTCTAACGTGCATTCACCGTAACCGTCTTTGATGAATAAATGTATCTTAGACCCTTCAATCTCAGCAATGAATGGTATGAAGTCATCTATAGTCATTTTTGACCCACAGGGTGCGATAATAGACAGATTAAAATATTTTTTTGATGTATAATTAATATTTTCTTCATCCCAGAAATGTGAATCCGAATCATCTTGACTTTTCACCGTTATTTTGATGAAATTGTCGTTTTTATATGTGAACCAAAATGTCCCTCCGCGAAAACCCATTGGTTCACCGATAGCTTTTTCACATTTACCGTTACTGGTAAACGATATCAGCGATCCGGTTTCCATAAGAAAATCTAATAGTTTATCATTGAAAACATCATCAGAATGGAACATTACCGGAAAACGATCATATATTTGAACGATGTAATTCCGAATCGGAAAATCTGACCCCGATTCGGACGAAAAGTAATTTTTTGATTTATCTACCAGTTGGGGGTATAATCCTTTAGGTGATAGAGCTATTTCATTGAAATGATCGGTCTTCATTCACCCACAATACACAACTTTTATGAAAAATCAAAATATAAATACTTCTATGCGAAAAAAAATGACCAAAAAAGACGTAGACATCCTCATGGGTCGATGTATTAAATTGGTTCAAAGGAAACCACCTGAATTTTTTAATATGAAAAAATTGCGTGGTGCATGGGGGTATTGTTATTGGATAAGTTTGGAAATGGACCCGAGACGGGCTTTTATATCAACAAGTATACATGAGTGTGTCCACTATCTAGAACCCGATTGGTCAGAATCGCAGGTTCTGTATGCTGAGTCGAGAATTATAAACCGCGCCGACTTTTTCGATATAGCAAAATTCTTAAAGTATTTATCCACAGCACTTTATAAGAACGAATTGCGTAAAAGACTCAAAAACCAGAGAGACACCAGTGTTCGTAAAATTTTGAAAAGGAGTAAGATATAAAAATAAAAAATAATTTTTGAAATGTGGACGGAATTATGTAAATATAAACACATGTCAAAAGAATTTCTAAGCAATCTAGTCCACCACCGAACCTACGCAAAATATCTCCCAGAACACCAAAGACGAGAAACCAAATATGAGACGATTACTCGAAATTTGGAAATGCACTGCAAAAGATTTCCACATCTTAGAGAAGAAATCACCAAAGCCTATGATCCCGTTTATAAAGAAATGGCGATCCCTGCTATGCGAGCATTGGAAGATAGTACCCCGATTAGAACAGATATCGGATGGTCGATAGTCGGTGAGATAAAAACTGGTGATATGATTTTTGACTCCATAGGTGAACCAACATGTGTGGAAAAGGTTTTAAAATTTGATAACGTAGATTTATATGATGTATGTTTTAGTGATGGATCAAAATTAACATCATGCGATGAACATCTATGGGTAGTTGCATCTGCTGATGATAGACTTTCTGGAAAAACGCGCATTGTAACAACAAAGCATATAAAAGAACATTTAACCCAAGGAAAGGTTAATAATTTTTGTATATATAATCCAAAGCCCATCAAACTACCTCATAAAGAACTATTTATAGATCCATATATAATGGGTTTATGGCTTGGTGATGGATACTCACCAGAATACCAATATTCAAGTAGTGTCGAAGACTCTTCGTTCTTCTCCGAACAATATAAAAATGCTGGATATGAAGGAATACAAAGTAAATCAACCAACATATGGACTTGGACATGTCGTGGACTTTCTACCGATTTATGCAAATATGATTTAATAAATAATAAACATATTCCACAAGAATATCTCAATGGATCTATTGAGCAGAGATTGTCGCTATTACAGGGTCTTATCGATTCCGATGGCTGTATAGATAAGAACGGAAAGGTACATTTTTCTAACACAAATAAAAAAATGATTTCTGGTATCGTAGAACTCATATCGAGTTTAGGAATAAAATATACTCAGGAAGATATAAAACCAAAAAGTGAAAACCATAAACCGTCTCATATTATTAGGTTCACATCCGGCCTCGAAATCTCCAGATTACCTAGAAAGAAAGAAAATATAAGAAAAGATATATTGAAACAAACAGAACATAGAAAAATTATATCTGTAGATTTTGTTAAAAAAGGATCAGCAACATGTTTTGTTGTTTCTTCACCAGATAGAACATTTCTCGCTGGTAGGGAAATGATTGTGACTCATAATTGTATGCAATTTAGTGGTGAACCAATCGAACGGCGACAAAATCGCGCATTTAATTGTACATTTTTAAATATCACAAAATTTGTCGATATGGCTGATCTTTTTTATCAATCGATGTCTGGTGCTGGTGTTGGTTATAGTGTTAAACAAAGGCACATTTCCCAATTACCGATTATTAGTGATGGTATTAATACCGAGAAATTCGTTATCCCCGATTCTGCGGAGGGTTGGTCAAATAGTTTGATTAAACTTCTCGAAAATCCTGATATACAATTTGATTATTCCCAAATTAGATTGATGGGCGAACCATTATCTACAGGAGGCACGGCATCGGGTCCAAAATCGTTGATTCATATGCACTCGAATATTAGACAAATTTTACGAAAATCTATCGGTAAACAATTAACATCCTTCGAGACTCATCGGATTTGTTGCCTCATTTCAGATTGCGTGGTAGTGGGAGGTGTTAGGAGGTGCTTGTTGGGGACTGACGACGTTCTCACAGACCGTGGGTGTGTAAAACTTAGGGACGTAAAAAATGGAGACATGGTATTAACTCACAAGAATAGGTTTCAAAAAGTTGTTTCAAAAGTTAACAATGGCAGTAGAAATCTACTTGAAATAAAAACAAACATTGGCTCTTTCTTTTCTACGGAAAACCATAAGTGGATTACTGCAACTGACCTATATGGAGGCGTATCGGAAAAACTGGCAAATGAACTTGGCGTGGAAGACACTTTGGTTTTTAATAAAACTAAAATCGAGGGAACAGAAACCCAAATGCCATCATCGCTTGAATATACCCCACCAGAGTTAACCGAAGATACGGCATGGTTTGTTGGATACTTTCTTGGGAACGGTTCATGCTCTGTTAGAAAACGTGCAGATAATGCAAACTTGGATTGTAAGTTTAGAATTGCTGCTCCCAAAAATTACCCAAAAATAATTGAAAAAATTCAAAATATATTTCCACTCTTTATCAAAACTATTTCACTATATGAAAGAAAAAAAGTGGTAGAGTTCACTACGAGTAGAGGAAATATCGCAAAATGGGGGCTGGAAAACCTAAAACAACCCAATTCTCCCATAAAAATTCCTACTTGGATAATGCAAGCCAGAGAAGAGATAAGAATGGCGTTCATTGCAGGAATTCTGGATAGTGACGGTACCGTAAGAAATGAAACAACAGAAGATGGCATTGGCACTGGTCAAGTTGCCATTGTTTCAACAAAATACGAAAATTTTGCAAAAGAATTACAATCCCTTATCTCTCTTAGTGGCATTCCCACAAGAAGGTTAGTTAAACACAGAGAGCAAAAATCGGACGAACATATAATAAAATCCATATCTTCTAGTTTTAGAAATATACTTGTAGAAAAAATTAGTGACTATTCCATAAAAATAGCTCATGACTACGTGGTTACTAAAAAAAGCAGAGAAAGTAGCGGTCTCTCGTTTCTGAAAAACCTTGCATCAAAGCACGGAGAAAAATACAATTTGTGGAATAATAACCCGCACATCTCTTATGAAATAATGCAAGAAAAGCAAGCCGTAGACTTTATACCAGTCAATATCTTGGGGGTATTGAAGACGAACATGGAGGAAGAAGTTTTTGATATCGAAGTGGAAGAGGATCATTCATTTTTCATTAATGGAATACTAACCCACAATTCAGCAACAATCGTGTTATTCGATCCCGAAGATACTGTCATGCTGAACTGCAAGTCTGGAAAATGGTGGGAAAAATATCCAGAATTGGCCCGAGCCAATAATTCAGCAGTCGTTAATCGCGCAGATCCACAATCGGAAGAAAAGGCTCGCATGATTATTGATGCATGTTTCGCGGGTGGTCAGGCAGAACCAGGATTGGTTTGGACCAACCACGATGATGCCGGACTAAATCCATGCGCAGAAATTTCTTTTTCTGGCTCCGTGGGAGGATTTGGTGTTTGTAACTTAACTGAGGTTAATGCGTCCAAATGTTTATCAAAAGAAGATTGGTTAAAGGCGGTAGAAACTGCTACAATTATCGGTACACTTCAAGCATCTTATACCAACTTTTCTTACATCCAGCCAGAATGGAAGAAAAATGCCGAACAGGAATCACTTTTGGGTGTTTCCATTACCGGACAAGCCGAAAATATTGCTATTTTAACCCCTGAAAATTTACAAGAAGGTGCGAAACTAGCAGTCGAAATTAATAAAAAATGGGCTGAAAAAATAGGTATTAATCCGGCTAAACGTATTACGTGTGTTAAACCATCAGGAACAGCCTCGTCATGGTTAGGAACTACGGCAGGAATCCATGCAGGTCATGCTATCAAATATCTACGGAGAGTCCGATTAGATAAGGAATCGAAATTGGGAAAGGCACTACAAAGATACTTCCCTAATTTCATCGTGCCCGACACATTTAAAGAGGGTGATATTATTATACAAATTCCTATCAGTATGTATGAGACGACACTACTTCGAACACAGGAAACATCCATTCAGTTGTTAGAACGTATGAAAAACGTATATGATAATTGGATTCTACCGGGGCATGTCGAAGGGGATAATACCCACAACGTAAGTCTAACAGTCAGCTACCATGAACATGAGAAGAATAATATTAAAGAATGGATGATCGAAAATCGAGAATCCTACATTGGTATTAGTCTGATTCCGTTCGATGGTGGTGACTATGCATATTTGCCATATAGTCAACCACCACACCCAGAAGTGTTCGATATTCTCGAAAAATCCTTTAAACAATGCGAAAAAAACTTTAAATTTGAAAATATCAAAGAAAAGAAGGATATGACCGAGCATAAAAATGAAGCGGCATGTGCGGGTGGTGCATGTCTCTTAGATTAAACATATGAAAAAAATTATATGTTTATCTATATTATGTGTTGTTTGGTTATTGGGGTGCGTAACAACGAATCCCAAAGATCTTAATGAATATGGTTATCCGAAATATATAAACTATAACCCACCATTCTATATTTTAAATAAACAAAAATGGATATCAAAACATACTTATAATATAAGTTATGATGAAAAATAATCAATCACCCTGTAATAAAAAGTGTACGGTTAGAGATGGAACCTGTATTTCATGTAAACGAACATTATTAGAGATAACCCAGTGGGAGAATCTCGGGATATCTGAAAGAATGGATATTATCAATCAAATCGTCGATAGACCTGATTGGTTATCTCTGAAGGAAGAAAAACTTATTCGTTCTCGGATGGGTGTAAAAATCCAGCCTGTCCTAAATTAGTTTTAAGTGAAGGAACCGAAACTTTTCCAGACCCACCCGTCTTAGCCGCCTTTTTAATTATTCCTTTTAGGAATTGAGCAACTTGATCGTAGTTGGCAATACTGTTATCAGTAACACCACCGACCTTTTTAAGATCATTTACAAAATCATCGATACAATGGGAAAGTTTATTAACATGAGAGCGAATAACCGATGAAGATTTTCCACCCACAAATCCAGATTTAATATCTTTACCACTCTTCTTGAGATCACCGAAAAAACTATTCTTTCCTGTGAAGTTCTCGCGACTGCGAGCACTGTCAACCATATCTCTACCAGCCTCTAAGGTTCGTCCAGCGGCTTTACCGATTCCGGCAGCAGTTCCTTTAAGTCTATCGAAAATGCCTTCTTCGAGAAGGGCTTCTTTTTCTACGATAGCGTCGTAGGCGTCTTCTAATAATTGATGATCTTGATATTTCATATAATATATCAATACTTATATCTAAGGCTTATCAACTTTAGATTTATTGACCGTAAGAGCAGGAGTATTGTGATACATTCGAACAATATAGTTATCGCCCCTTTCTTCTAAAATACAAACAACGCTTCCTTTTTTTAAAAAGAAAACGTCGTCGTTTAATATCCCTGTCGGATAATTATCTCTTCGCTTCATCATAATAATACTTATCATGATGCGGTGTTCGCATTAACTTGCCTTGATAGTATATCCCAGAGTTGAGATACATGCTGATTTTTTGGCAACCAAAACTTGCTCCACAGCAGGTTCAGATGTGTCGTTGTAATTGACAATCGAGAATGAATTCTGCCAATTTGCAGCAGTTGCATAACACGGTGTCAAATCACATGCACAACCGTTTTCATAGACTCGAACAATCTTTTCTTTTTGGGAACCAATAGATGGAATCCTTTTGGATGTTGCACCAAATCGATGAGTGTGGTTGATTATCATAGAGACTGTTCCCCATTTTTCCATCATACCCAATGCAGATTGTCCACCGTGTTTTCTTACAACATCACCATGTAGAACGATGAACCCTTCGACAATTTCTACATAATCGACCAATTTGATTCTAGACCATGATTCGTGAGGGAAGAAAACATTTTCATATGAAAGATGTTCCTGTAGATCTGGTAAACTAGCCATATCACCGAGTCTATCTGATAGGTATCTCCAATAACGACCTTCTACCCCGTTACCACTATGGTTAGAATTTGTTTCGTAAATATCGGAACCATAAGAACTTGTGATATCATGAAGCGTTTTTAAGAACTTGTGATATGCTTCGCGCTCTTGCAAAAGACTCGAAGATGTTCTGATGTCTTTTGGATATCGCGATAATGCGAACATATCCAATGTATCACCATTCAAAATAACCGTTTCGGGTCGAAGTTCTTCGACTGTCTTCAAAAAGATGTCAAGTGTAACTTCGGACTCTGATCCAAAATGTGTATCACCAATTACCATTGCAATTTTATTTGGTTCCAGCGCAACATCAATCGGGTCTGGTTCTTCGTATTGGATTGGTGCCAAATTTAAAATGAATTCTTTTAAATCATCAGAATCAGAATAATCATTCCGTTTGACGTTGACATAAGGGGTGGGAGATCCTAACCCTACCGTGGGTGTTTTTGGGACATCCACGGTATCATTTATCCATGATCTTGCAGTCTCCCGCCCAATACCCAACATGGTTCCAATGGTTTTAAATGTGTATCCCTCATATCTGAGGCGTTTCGCGGTTTGTTTCGGTGTTTCTTGCATAATTTGATTTATAATACGATGGTTACTTGGGTTTGTCAAAAACTATTTTATATGATGGATCGTTACAGACCACAAAATAGTCTAAAAAGATAGTCGAAATTTTCCTTTACCGGACCAGTTTGTTCAGGTTGTTTATGGACAAAACCATAAACATAATCGATAATTTCGTTTGCTGTTTTTCGTATAACATCTTGATTTTGAGTGATATGCTCTGGATCAATTTTCCAAAGTGCCAAATATTTCGCAGCATGTTCACTACTCAAACCGAATTCTTCCAAGACTACATATGCCACACCTTCGGCTTGAAGCTCTTTTATATTACTAGGAATTTCACCACGCATTCTAATTTCCATAGTATGAATCAATTCATGGGCAATTTCATGAACCATGGTCGATATATTTTTTTGTAGTAATTGTATCGAACCCACCGAACTCACACCGCGAGCATCACCCAAACCCTCGGAACCAATTTTTACCTTGATGTTTTTCATCTCGGCAAAACTCGATAGGGCCTCGAAAATGGATTCTGTGGTTTCGTCTAGATTTTCATCAGAATACCATTTTGGTTTTTCTGGTATCTTTGCAATATCTTCTTTACCCTCAATTGGTTCCGTATCAGAAATATCAAAAATTGGACCCAATTTAAATCGGGTGATTTTACGCACTTCATCATCTGGCGCAGGAACATGACCATCTTCGGGTTTATCTTTTACGATAATGGGGATAAAAATTTGTATACCCTTCGATCCTTTTTTTAATTTTCGTCCAAATTCTTTTTCCCATTTCACCCTACCAGCAACATGTGTTGCATCTTTTCTTTGTAGATATATGAGCATTTGGTTGTTGAATGAATAATTTCGGAATTTCTTTCTAAAATTTAGAAAATCTTGAATTTCTGGGGAATTAATATTTTCTTCTAGTTCCTTTTTCAACCTGGATAAAAAGTTTTCAATTTGATCTTGTGCTCCTAAATCAGCCAATTCTTCGATTTCTTCGGATGCATCATCTAAATTTATAGGTGATGATCCAGATGATTTATTAAGAGACATGACCGCTTTCTTATATGTTGGAGCAGCTTTGTGAAAATCGGATTCCTCAAAACTATCCTTTGAAACCCATCTTCGAAGGTTCGCTTTATCAAAATAAAATAAACCAGTATCTCTAATACCAGTTTTCTTTTTAAATGTTTCGTTTCTTCCAGCAGAATCTGGCATATCACTATCAACAACAAAAATGAATTTCCCATCATCCATTCGTTTTCGTTTAAGGATTAAATTTTCTTCAATCGTTTCCGTGGGATTTAGTAGTTCCTTATAAAGATTTTCAAGAATTATTGTATCAACATCTCTCATATCTATATATTTATACTTTGGTGTTATAAGTATTGATTATGCCGCAGCACGATTCACATATTTTAAAAGAGTTTATGGGAAATATCTATAATATGAAAAATATCACCGAAGGGTATTTCCACGTTCCACAAGAGATATATAAGGATGTAAAAAACTATTACTTAACTGCATATAAAAAGGTTAAACTTGAAGGTATTAAGAAAATAACCAAAAAGAATTTACCTTCTAAGAATTTTATCATAGATTTCACGGGGACATCATATGAACATTTAAATAAGTTATCACCAAAACCCAATGTTGATGTTAAGCTATCGATATCTAAGGGTAGCCATTACAACAATATAAACATTGATGATAATAATGGTATCATTCAATTGAGTTTATTTGAACCTGCTCGCGAAGTTTATGATGTTATAGAACATGAGATGTCCCACTTCGTTCAATTTTTAATACAAAAATATAACAGAGACGTTAAGAATATCGAACGATCTAAAATAGGTGGACTACCATCGAAACGTCACATGAAAGGTCAATCGAGTGTAATGGGTTACACTAATAATGGATATAAAAAAGCCCACTCGAAAAGACCTGTCGAATACTACCCAGATCTTCTTAGTTCGATCCGAGAATTACAATATATGTATCACAAAGAACATGAGGATAATTGGGAACAGATGGAAAAATCCGACCCAGATAAGAAAGATTTCCTCATCCGTTTCTTTAGATCTGTAAAAGAAAAAGAACCATTCGGTAGAGTTTCGTCATTGGCATTCAAATCATTTAAAAGTTTATCGCCAGAATTCTATCAAAATATGTCGCGCATACTGTATGATGCTTTTATGAACAAACCTATCAATTTCGACCCTGTAGAGATAAAGAACGCACTAGGTGGTGTGACCAGAGAGTTGATTCGTCGATCATCTAGTCGATAATTTGTTCAGAACTCCAACCATCGACATCATCGATTAGATCTGGGATGTTACCACCGATAGATTGTGCAAATCCTTCACCCTAAATGGTTTTGAATATCATTGTTATAGATATTTTCCGTAAACTTTGGATAGCATATTTTAATTTTTTTGCATAAGACCTGATGTTATTGAACTCTTCAAAGTTGAATGTTTCAGGGTATGATTCGGTTAAATATTTCATACATTTCTATGGAAAAATTTCTTAAAGGATATCGATTCGGTTAAATTTAATTTATCTTTATCTTGGGGTTTAATACCGTTTATAATAATGTCTGGAATGGGTTTTTTATTCCGAATTAATATATTCGCAACCTCAAAAGAACGTGCCCAATCTTTTGCAATAGAATTTAAAAACATATCAGGAACGTCCTTTCCTTTTTCAATTAAAGCTTTGGCAAACTTATATGATTCATACGAATCTTTTGCAATAGAATTTAAAATTATATCAGGAACATCCTTTCCATTTTCGATTAAAGCTACTGCAAATCTATATGAACTATCCGAATATTTTGCAATAGAATTTAAAAATATATCAGGAAGGTCCTTTCCTTTTTCAATTAAAGCTTTGGCAAACTTATATGATTCATACGAATCTTTTGCAATAGAATTTAAAAATATATCAGGAAGGTCCTTTCCATTTTTGATTAAGAATATAGCAAAATTAGACGATTCGTTTGAATCACCCGATCCGGCAAGAACATCACCTCTCTTTTTTATCCAAAGATTTTGTTCCGATGGTGTTAAGGATTTAAAATTCTCAGAATTGAGTTGATGACCCATATTTAAATATTCATTTTTTAAATTCTTATCTAAACATGATAAATCTGAAACCCCAAAACCACTTTTTATATATTCTTCTTTTTCTACATATTTTAGAGAATTGAACACATACACACTAAAATCATAGTTTAAAGATTCGTATTTTTTAATTTTTTGGATTTCTGATTCCAATAAAGGATCGTTTTTAAAAATACCATTAGAAAAAGGCTTAGATAGATCAGGAAAGGCTTCTACAATTTCTTCTTCGGTAATATCATCGGTTCCATGACCCTGAGAACCATTATCAGCCCATGTCCATTGATATCGATCATCTGTTTGTGCATCGATAACAATATAATGACTAGGATCTTTAAACATACCTCTATCATCTTTTTCAGAAGTATTCTCTTTAAATCTCACAAAATAAAAGGTAGATGCTGCTCGTAACCTATATCCGGTCCATAAATTTCCTCCCGATGGTCGAGATACACAAAAAGAATAATAACCATTGTCACTTAGAATTATGGATTGTCCAGTGTTTGTAGATTTATACACGATTACCTCTGCATCCTCATAAACCTTTAGATCATCCTTAGAAACGCTCTCAACCTGTTTACTGGCACCCACCCTTGTCGAGTCGGTTGCATGTTCAAACTCATCGAATGTTTTATATTGAAATGGGTCTTTTTTTGGTAGCGTTGCACGAGCCTTCTCGAAGGTCGATATATAATCTCTGATAGTTTTTTCCGATAAATCGGTTGTTTTTTGAAAGTGGGCTACCATCATCGAAATCGCCTTTTCGGAGAATTCTAGTAGGAGAATATCTCGATAGAGTGTTTCTAAAATTAATGTGTCGTTGTCTCTCATAATTCCTTTTCCCATATAACACCATCGATGTGAGTAAATCCAGCCCTTTTCACCATATTTAACACCAACTCGCTATGAACTTCTAGATGGATAGCATCGGCCATTTCATTTTTTGCTTCGTTCAATCCCTGATTAAACAACATTCTTCCGATACCCTTTCCCTGATAATTCTCGTCAACGATAATATCGAACGAATATTGTCGTCCCATACCTTCATTATAAGAACTTCCGAATAGTGCCCCGACGATAATTCGATAACCTTCTTGTGGGGATGGTATAACTTCCAGAGCACCCATCAATTCTTTATCACTCAAAATATTTATCGGTGCATTGGAGGCCAGATCCCATGCACCATCCATAACCTCTTGATCTTCAACATCAACCCATTCATATTGTTCGTTCGATACCGAATCATAAAGATTTTCTAAAATTAATGTGTCGTTGTCTCTCATAAATAGATATTTATCCTTGACATGATCCGAATATCTGCTATAAATTTGGACTATGGATATTTTAACATTAATAACGCTGGTTGTAGGTAGCCTCATCGGTATTCTCATTTTGGGATTTGCTGGATGGGTTATCTGCCTTTTCGTGACTCTACTAATCAATGCAATTGGATATGCACTACAAGGCGGGTTCGTTCTTGGAATAATTATTATTATTGCTGCACTTATCTTTATTGGTATAATTGGTGCATAAAATTGTTGACAAAATCTATAAACCGGGAGATCATAAGAAATGAATAATAGACTAAACACCGTTGCCATAGTTGGATCGAATGGATATATTGGACAATATTTCACCAAATATCTTTCAGAAATGGGATCTAACCTTGTGCACATCGGCAGAGATTTTACAAAAGAAGATGTTAAAGGAGCAACATTTTTAATCAATTGTGCCGGATTCACCGGAAAACCAAACGTCGATGCCTGCGAAGATCAAAAATTGGAATGTTTTAAAGGGAACGCCGAATTACCTTTTCATATAGGTAATATATGTAAAACTTTGGGTATTCCGTGGGGTCACATATCTTCTGGGTGTATTTATCACGGAACCAAAGAAGATGGAACCGGATTCACCGAGACCGATAAACCAAATTTTGCATTTGATTCGAAAGAACCTTGTAGTTTTTATAGTGGAACCAAGGCAGTAGGGGAAGAAACGATCCGAGATATGGAATGTTATATATGGAGACTTAGAATTCCTTTCAATTCCGATATTGACAACACTCGAAATTATCTTTATAAGTTGTTGAATTACAACAAATTGCTAAATGTTAGAAATTCGATTTCACATATTGGGGATTTTGTCAAGGCATCTATAGAATGTGTGGAAAAGGAAATCCCATTTGGAATATATAACGTGGTCAATGGGGATATCACGACCGAAGATATTATTAAAATTTTCGGAAGAACCAAATATTTTACAGAAAAGGGATTTTCATTCTATAACAGCGAAGAAGAATTCAACAAAACTATCAGAGCACCAAGATCTTCTTGTGTATTGAGCAACGAAAAATTATTTAGACATGGTATCGAAATGCGGTCTGTTGATGAAGCACTAGAAGAATCGATCAACAAATATATAAATAAAAGGATCAATGAACTATGAAAACGATAAAAATTGGAACGGTTAAAAAAAGAGACCCACTTATCCCTTGGGTTGGGATGTGTTTTATATGTCCAGAATGTGAAGGAATGTTTGAATTCGAAATAAAAGATTTTAAGAATTATTCTGATAATCATGACAGATTTTTTAAATGTGAGACACCACACTGTGACGAATATATCTACCTACAAACAAATCCAACCAAAATTATAAATTTTCGGGGTGAAAATATCGAAGTTTCTAAAAACAGTATTGACAAATGGTAAAAAAAGGACAATATGGCGGCATGAAAAACTGGATAAAGAATCAAATTTGGATCGCGAAGTTCTATATGGAACTTTTTAAACAAATGTTATTTCTTTTCATATGGAGAAATCGTATGAAAGATATGTCATTGATTAAAATTAAAGGTTGGAATAAGGCACTGGTGGATGATACACACACATGTCTTTTAATTCGAAAAACCGTAACATTCGAACTCTGGTAAATATCGTGGACCGAATCAAATTTAGGAATTTAAAGACATGAATAAAAAACGTTGTAGAGAAAAATAAAAGAATCATAGAATTATATGGACAAAGAAATTATATTAAAAAAATACGGTAGGATTTATAGACTTTATCCTACAAAGGATCAAATCAAAATTTTCCAAGATTGGCAAAATGGTGCCAGAGCATATGGCAATGAAATTTTATGGAATCAAACAGTTTCGGAAAGATTTTTCGATGAAAAGAAACGAGATATCGTCGAACTTAAAATAAAGGCACTTACCGATGTTGGAAAAACCGAAGAAGAAATTAAGGTTCTAAAAGATAAAGACTTCTGGGTTACTATTAATAACCAACTCTCGGACCAATATCCGATCAAAGACGCGATTCGTAATGGTTTTAAAGAAATCAGGACAGAATTAACCATAGATAAGAAGGGACCAGATCGAGAACTTTTAGATAAGATTATATTAGAAAGATATCCCAATTATGTTGATCTAAAAGATTCATCTAAAAGTTATCTGGGTGCATGTGGAGAGGGAGGAATGTATAAGGTCGGAACCGGAAAATATAAACTACCTTCGGCACTGGTCATAGGGATTTTAAAATCTAATGATAAGGCATGGACCACGTTCTACGAAATTTGTAAGAACGGAAAAAGTGTTCAACATCTCGTTGGTGCAAAAAAGAAAAAAGCCGCAAAAGGAAAGAGAGTTGATAATTTCGGAAAACCCAAGTTTATGAAAAAGTGGGAAATTCCTAATCTTTTATTTTCTACCGGAAATCTGAAAGGACCGAATTTTGAAAAACAACAGGTATTTATTCAAACTTTGAAGACACCGATCAAGGCAAAATTAGATGTTTATCCCATAGGGATTATCACTTCTTATACAGTTTCAAATATAGGTAAGAAGTGGTTTATTTCTTATGGTCTAAAGACCAATGTAATAGAACCAGAACATCAACACATCGAATCACAGGTAGGGCTAGATTTGGGTGTAACCAAATTCTTGACCACCACCGATAGTTCCCAAAAGACCCGAATTTTTGAATTAGACAAAACCTCTAAGAAAAGACTGGCGATTTTGAAAAATCGGGTGAAGATGATCCAGACGATTATTTCGAGATTAGAACGAGCCGAACCGATGAACTATATAGAAATCAACTGGAAACTAAAAATGTCCGACAAGACAAATCCAGATTATAAACATTTCCAGAGACATAGTAATAATTGGTTTAGATCAAATCAAAAACTGGTTGAAACGAAATATAAAATCAATGAAATTTTGAAAAATTTTAGACATCATGTTTCTAATGTGATCACCGATAAATATGGAACCATCGGGATAGACAATCTACAAATTTCTAACATGACCAAATCCGGTAAAGGAACCAAAGATGAACATGGTAAAAATGTTAAACAAAAGGCAGGTCTGAATAGGTCGATCTTGGAACAGGGTTGGGGAATTTTTAATAACCAATTGAAATATAAGGCATCATGGAGAGGTGCAAAGGTTATCGAAATCGATCCTAAATACACTTCCCAGACATGTCCCGACTGTGGACACGTTTCCAGAGACAATAGAAAGACACAGGCAAAGTTCGAATGCATTGATTGTGGACATAGTGCCAATGCCGATGTGGTAGGATCACAAAATAATTTGAAAAAGATTAATAAAAAGGTTGCAATACCTGAGACTTTGTAGTAATATACAAATATGTCGATGCTCAATCGATCAAGGCGTTCGACAAAGGTAAAACTTTGTGAGCCATTAGGGTAAAACCTATTAGGACCAGAACGAAGTGGGAAGGTAACAACCCACATCTACCGAGAACGGTAGAATCATATTCAAAAGATACTGCGAACCTCTGAGGTTCTAAAAGGCCAAAGAGGTTCGCAGTTTTCTTTATTTACTACAATTCAACGATTTATAACGAAAACATGAAAGAAAAAAATGAAAATTGCAAAAATCTACAGGTTAGCGAAAATGAGAATGCAACCCATTACAAGGCAATAGATTGTAATGGGTGCCCTAACAATAGAGTTTAGAGAATGAATATGATTGAGAGCTTCTCACCGGCTTTCTCCCCAAATGCTTTCCGACTAACAATAGAGTTTAGAGAATGAATATGATTGAGAGTCATCGCCTTGAAGATACTAACAAAAGAGTTTAGAGAATGAATATGAATGAGAGCTTATCACACCAAGTCTTGGTGGACGGTCGGCGACTAACAATAGAGTTTAGAGAATGAATATGAATGAGAGCAGAGCGGGTGGCAGATCAGGCCGCAGATATGACTAACAATAGAGTTTAGAGAATGAATATGATTGAGAGGTATTGCCAGTTCGGGCAACAGCCCTTGTTTAACCTAACAATAGAGTTTAGAAAATGAATATGATTGAGAGTCATCGCCTTCAAGATGCTAACAATAGAGTTTAGAAAATGAATATGATTGAGAGGAGGCATCGACAATCCAAATCAATACACTGCCCTCTAACAATAGAGTTTAGAGAATGAATATGATTGAGAGAACGGCCCTTAGTAGATTGACCGTGGTGACTAACAATAGAGTTTAGAAAATGAATATGATTGAGAGTAGCTAAAATATGAAAAAAAATAAAACATGGACCAAAAAAGATGAGAAATTTCTGATAGATAATTATCGGATTAATGGTCTAAAATACTGCATGAATCACCTGAAAAGATCCGCACCATCTATCGTTAACCGATCATTTTTACTAAACCTACAAAAAAAACATAAAGATAATCATGGCAGACCTTCCATACCGATAACCCTAAAATATATAGATGGAACAATAAAAACTTTCCCGAGTCGGAAAATCTGTTCCAAAGAAACCGGAATAAGACTAACAGAGTTCTCACTACTTTTAAAAAATTGTAACCGAAGTATAAATGGTTGGTATAATCCGGTCAAATTAGAAACCCCTATATACCTATATGATCCCGATGATAATATACATGCGGTTGATCATATATTAGAGTTCTGTTTAGAACATGGTCTCGAACCCAATATCATTGTAAGAATGATAAAAGGAACGGTTTTTTATTATAAAGGGTTCAGAAAGATCGAAACACCAAAAAAACCAAAAAATCTTAAAAGATGGGATATTTTAATATCTCCCGATAAAAAGGAATATATTGTCCATAACATCGCGGCATTTTCTAGAGATATGGGAATCCATAAACAAGGATTCTACAAATTAAAATATGATAATAGGTTATATAATAAAGGGTGGTTATGGGCAGATACCGTGCTGAAAGAATATAACAAAGGAAATAAATATGAAACCGTGGAAATCTAGAACCAAAAAATCCAAAAAATTGTGGGATAAGTTCGTAAAAGAATTCGAATCGGAACCGGAAAACCATGAACTATACCAAGATAAATATATGGGTACCTTGGGAATAAGATGGGTGGTTCTCTCAGGAGGATATACCCCTGTTCCCCAGATTCGGCATCGCCCCCCATGGTAACATTTTGAAACACCGAAGTCAAGCGAAATTTTGACAGGTCGGTGTTTTTTTTTCGCATACCAAAAAAAACGCACCTTGTCAAATATATTCGTTTTATATTTTCGATGTTTTTTTGATTGACATTCGTTCCGGATTGTGGGTTGTCCCGAGGATCTTCCCTAGGTCCTCCGACCCTTCCGGTGAGGGGCAACCCTTCCCCAGATTTCCTAGCCTGTCCTCGACAATCCTCGATGCATTGCAAACCATCTTGACCCTCTAACATTGCGTACCATTGTAACAGATCAAACAAAGAAAGGGGAGGAACCCTTTCGAGTTCCTCCCCTGATTCCTTTTTTACTTTCCCTATTAGCTTGCCATTGCCAAGAGAACTTTCTCCCCTCGACTTGTAACCCGTCCGAGTTCATCCTCATCCGTGAGTGTGTCGAAGAACAGTTCCTTCATACGTTGACCGCTTCCGAACTCCGAGGAAACGAATTGCCTCATTGCATTCTCCGGATTGTCCCCGCCACTTGATTCGTGTGTGAAGTAGTCTGTGGACGCTTGGAAGACATCGCAAAGGTTGCTTCCTGTGTTCCCGGCACCACTCATGAAGAGAGTCGATAGACGGTCAACCGTGTTGGCCATTCGAGTCTTTCCACGTTGCGACAATTCTTTCGACTCAAAGCCAACAGGGGCAAGGATTCCGCCGATAATCTTTCGTGCGTTCTCTTCATTGCAAGGTTGCGCTTCGAGGGAGTTCATTGCCAGTTCAAACTCTGCTTTGACTCCACAGTACGTTTCAATCGCATCTTCCATCCCCTCGATACGTGTGAGAGCGTTTTTGGTGTGCTTAACACTCAGATTCAAATCCTTGCCTTTTCGTCCGAGGTTCATTGCGAAGGTGTTGGCGCAAACCGTCACGGTGAACGAAGAACGCGCAATCAATGCAATGTTTCCACCATGTCCCCATAAGATGTTAAAGAGTGGTTCCGTGTTCCGAGATGCTGCTTGGAAGTCTTCGTCAAGTTTGACCGTGATAAAACCCTTGGAACGATCATCCACGGTTCCGACTGAAACGATGTCATGTTTCGTTCCGGCCAGAGACTCGTTAACCATGTCCCAAATCCGAGGATTCGAAATAAGACAATATGCGTTGCTTACCGGTTTGCCGATAGGAAGACAATCATCCAGAGAGATGATTTGTCGATGATCAGTTTCGATTTTTTCGCCGTCTTTTCCGTCGATGTACAGCGGAACGATGTCCATGTCATAATCGATTCCGGAGTTTTCACGATTGATGCACTCGACAATGTTCGTCATTCCGTGCCATGCTTGTGAGAGTCCAGTTTGAATATCGCGTTCGAAGATGTTTGCGCTCATAGTAGTATTTTTCCTATTTGGGTTTTGGTTTTCAGTAAGAGGTTGTCTCTAACTTGGATTAAATCTATTTTATTTTTATCTAAAAGACAAGAACTTTTTTATTTAATTTTGTTCAATTGTGTAAAGTGTTGGATTCAAAGTCTTTACATTTCCACAATTTTTCAAACCATCGCGACAAAATTTCACAATGACATCTGACATAGAAAGATCGTGCTTTGCTGCGATGGCTTGCAAGCCTGCTTTGACATCATCAGGAAGACGGAAAGACATTGCTGAATTTCTAGGTATTGCCATGGTTTTTTTTGTGCTTAGGGTTGCGAGTGTATTCCTTTCGAGATTTGAAAGCTTTCGTTGTGGGCGGTTGACCCTTGCGAATGGCTTGCAAGTCTTCTAAGAAGGAAGGAAGAGGTTTTCGAGTGGTAAGATTTTTCATTGAGGGAATACACTAGCCAGCATTTCAAAGTATTACAAGAACATTTTCATTTAATTTAGGTCCATAAATGTATTGACCAAATTTTAAATCCATGATAGTCTAAATTTATTGCACAAAGGGAAAAGACTTGTGCTATTTAGGGGAAAGAAAAAGCGGGACGAACTTTTCAGTCCATCCCGCTGATTCCGAGCCTTTTAGATCAAGCCTTTGCGCTTTGCTTGTGCGTTGAATCCCGCAATATTCATGATTCCAGTCTTCCAAAAGACTGCGATTTGTTTGTTGCTGAATCCACGGTTTGCGAGCGCAACGTAATCGGATACGGTTTTTTTGGTTTTTGTTTTTGTCATATTTTTGAATTTGAGAACACCCATGGGCGAATGTCCATTGTAGTATGTTTCGAAAACTTCGCAAGAAATATTTGCCCACATATCTTTTTTGAAGTGTTTACATAGTGTATTTGCCCGATCATCAATATCTTTGATTCCACCAAAAATTTCCTTGGAATTTTTACAACCTCTAGGGTTAAGAAAAAAAGTGACATAACATACTTCCGTGAAATCGGAAAGAGAGATGTTTTCGAGAATATCATATATATGTTTTTCGAGTTTTTCGGTTAATGTTCCACAAAAATCTAACCATAGATAATTAGGGAGGGATTCGTCAAAAAAATTGTTAAAATGTTTGAAAAAATCTCCACGGATGAAATATCCATAATCATCTTCTCCACGATTTTCGTAGTAATCACCTGAACGAGTTTGAGCATAATTTTCGGGAGTGGCTGTCATCGAACGTTCGTATCGAAAAAATGTTGTTCGTTTCATCCGACTATCAAACAATTTTTCGAATTCGAGATTTCCATGAGCACCACCAAGATAATGTAATGATATATTTGTTTTTCCAGCATCGATCTTAACATCATTGGCGATATTTTCGCGGGAAGATTGTTTGGTGAAAGCGTTCGAGAGTTTTCGGCTATAGTGTTTAGACATTTTTTTAGTGGGTAGTGGGTAGTGGGTAGTGGTTTCTTCTAACTTTTTGAATACTATTCTTAAATAGAAAAAGGTAAAGAACATTTTCATTTAATTTAAATAGTTCTTTCTCTAGAAATGTATTGCATGAATTTTAAATCCATGATAGTCTAAATTTATTGCACAAAGGGAAAAGACTTGTAGGTTCTGTTCGCGCTCTTTTTGATGATCTCAAATGACTCTGTGCACCCCTCTTTTTGTGTATCAATAGCAGAGGTCCACCCCGCCACGATAAAGGCCGTACAGGTCAAATTTGAACCAGTGGGAAGGGCTACCTACCCCCACAGAACGACCGCAACAAATCTTCCCCGGCCTCATAACATTTTGCAAGATACTCATTTCCGGCAATGTCTTTTTGTCTGAACATTGCCAGCGGGTCTTTTTTCCTCCCGCCGTCCAGCCTCACCATATACCGCGCGAAACCATTTTCAAAATAAATCTTCTCAATTTTTCCACTCCCGCGAAATGGTGAAAATTCGCTCGAAGAAATTCTTTCCCCGATTTCAAAAAGTCGTTTTTCTTTCCCGGCGGGAGTTGCTGGAAGATTGATTTTTTCCAGCGCGTCACGGCGGGAGCTTGGCAGCGTTGCGAGAATATCAGTAAAATGCTCTTTCGTTTGCTTGTTCATAAGTTAAAAACTATCATGCCTCCTTCCCCATGTCAAATTCTTTTTTATCGCTTGTGTCCCCCGGCACGAATAATTTTAGGCACGAAAAAAGCCGGGAGAGAATTTCTTCCCCACCGGCTCCCTCTTATGTACTAGATTGTTCCAGATCTTAAACGCTTCCAATCGTTAAAGATAGTCGAAAAATGCAAGGGATCATTTCGACGGATTTTTTTCGTGTGAGGGTAGGTCTCACAAAAATAAGCGCGGGTTAATTTTTTAATTTGTTTTTTCATAAGGCAATCAATCTACTCTTTCCTTCCCGCCATGTCAAGCCCCTTCTCAAAAAAAATAAAATTGAAAAGAACTTGACTATCTCGAAAGCATTCTATATCTTTTAGGTATCAAGTGGGAAGACCGCCAGCGATAAAATTCTAAGGGAACCTAACCTAAATTTTTTGAAAAAAAAGTTCGTCGATTAAATTATAGCAAAAATTTTGCGAGATTGTCAATCGAATAATAAAAATAATTTTTGACACAAAAAGGCCGGAAAGGAATTTCTTCCCTCCCGGCCTTTCCCTTATGACTACCTTAGCTCTGGACTTCGATCACGTCACCATTGACGATGATCCCGGCGATGTTCGAATCGCTCAAGATGAACTGTCCGAACTTGTTGCGTTTAAAGTCACAAGCCTTTTCGATGGACTTCTTTGCCAAAGTTAGAGGGCGAGAATTGACCTTTTTCTTTTCGATTGTAGGGGGGGCCACTTGCTCTTTATTTTGGATGAATCCATAGATGTAAATCTCTCCAGTTTCTCGGTGTTGGCGGATTCCCTTGCCGAGGTGGTCAAACGTGTCTTTCTGAGTATAGGACTGAGAAACACCTTCCACAAGGGTTTCCGTGAGGCTTTTCAACATTTCGCCTTTGGCTTGGATTTCGAGGTCACTAGAAGGCTCGTAGGCTTCGAGAACGGTCTTGTCGGAATCGCAGGCATTTCGGTAATTGATGCCGAAATTGATTAGATAGCGGGATGTCTCACCCGTTCCTTTACCAGTATAAAGGAATGACATAAATTTGCATCCTTTTTCAGTGGCGGAACGAAGGGCATCGATGGTTTTGATTTTGGTGATTTTGATCATATTTGTCTATTTTTGATGTTTGGGTTCGTAAGAACGTTTTGTTCTTAACTTCCACCATCGTCGCATAAAATAGAAAAGAGTCAATACCTTTCCGAAAAATATAAAAAAAAGAATTTTGATATATGTATTGACCTTTAGAATACTTTCCTTTAGATTCTATATATCGAAGAGGGACAGACCACTCCAGCCGAAAAATTCTAAGGGAACGTGTTCAAAAATAATTCTTGCTTATTGAGATTGAGTCTCATAATCATTTGTTTTACATTGTAATCATTTGTTTTACATTGTAATCATTTGTTTTACATTGTAATAATTTGTTTTACAATGTTTTACAATGTTTTACAATGTAATCATTTGTTTTATTTAGATAATCATTTTGCACATTCATGTTGACAGTCTGCACAACAATTACATAAACCATCTCTATCATTATTAATTTCCTCCATATATGGACAAGTGTGTAGTGGTATAACTTTTTTATTACCAATCCCACAAAGATGTTATATTTCTGATAGATTTTTTTCGGGTGGAATAATCTTGACCATATAATTTACGAGCCGATATTCATCACCTTTGTAATCGATGAACGTTTCGCCATTGTAGTTTTCCACATCATAATCTCAGATCTCGAAAGGATTTTCACATCCTTTAGGTGGTTTGATCAAGGTAATATCGTGACCGTTCAGTTCGATGATAATTGGTGCTTTCATAATTTTGAAGTTTATATCGTTTTAATAGTTGTGTCAAGGAAGTTTATGTTGTATTGTAACATGGTGCGCCAATTTTATAAGGTGTTGTATGAAAACAGATAGTCATTTGTAATAGGGAACAAGATGGATAGTAGAGGAAGAGTTTTCAATTCGTTAAACTTTTCCTCTGTCATTCCGTCAATGAACACTTTTTATATTTGTCAAATAACTCTTCCTGTGTAGGAAATTCTTTGCCGTCTTTCTTGTGATGGTTACGTTCATCTTCCGGGGAAAAATCATGAGATGTCTTGATGGAGAGTCTATTTCCGTTAGAATCTTCAAAAAGATCACGGAAACACCCCATGCCGGGGGAAGTTCCGACAAGTTGACTTTTGGCTATTAGTTGCATATTTTTTCTATCAAAAAGAGTTGTTTGTTTCATGTGCCCTTTATAGTTTAATAACGTCTCTGAGTCAATATAAAAGATTACTTTTTGATCTATTTAAAAATCTTTCGTCATCTTAACTTCAAAGAATTCAACAGATTTTGAGCCTGATTGTTAAGAGTTTTTTCAGGAACATTGTGAATATCCTTGTTACCATGTCGATTTTCAAGGACGACCGAAAAGATTTGATATCCGTGTTCTTCGGCGGCGTCCATATACCCGCTAATTTCTCTCTCTTGCGTGCTTGTGTTGGCCAGAATCACCAGAGATGCGCCACCTTGACAGGCATTGGTAAATTTCTCCATGCACGCTTTGTGAGCATTTCCAAGATGCGATGCGTCAAATTTATACTCCCCGGTTGTATTATCTGTAAAATAATCATCGGCTGTACAAATAACCGGGGGAACCCCGTCGTGGAGATTTGCAATGTATTCTGCGAAGGTGGACTTGCCAGAACCAGAAATTCCACGGATAATTATCACTTGTCGATTAGTCATTTGGTATAACTATTATCAAGTAAGCAAGAAACAGTCTCCCGTTTCGGTATTGGCATAATATCCGCCGAACAAATTATCCTTATCTCGCACAAGTTTATAGCCTGCAAACATCTGGCAATATTTCTTGCAAGCGTCAACCGTGCCAGAAAAAATAATAGTCAAATCGGTAATATCCTTACCCTCATTGACGGCTTGAATATCGAGAAGGCGAACATCTACATTGCATTTTGGTTTCATAATTTGAATATATCTTAAAAATGAACTTTGTCAACCAATAACTCGCAATTTTTTATAGATCACTCCATAGCCATTCTCCACGAATAGTTCCACAATTTGAAAGTTTGCCTCATGCGATTCCACCCAAGTAGATTGTGCCTTTAATGTTTTGAAGAGTTTAGTGTTCCACATAATTTGAATATATCTTAAAAATGAACTTTGTCAACCTATTTTTCTCAACTTTTAATCATTTGCATCATTTTCGTTGACGAAACCGCCGATATTATTTAGGATGATGAATTATTTTCATGGTTCGTTGTGATATTCCCGTTCAATTCGTTCCACAATAGAGTATCGTATAAAGATTGTCAAGCGTTTTTGCCATAATAAAAAGTGCGCCTGACTGGATTCGAACCAGTAACCAATCAGTTATGAGCCGACTGCTCTGACCATTGAGCTACAAGCGCATTAAATCAGTTATCGACTACGCCAAAATTCACGCCCATGACGAATCTTGCGAGCATAGAAGCTATCCTCGTAGGTAATCATAAAGATATGTTGACCGAACGGGGTAATCTTTGTTGGGAGGAACGCTTCGGATAAAAGAGTGAGTAGGTGTTTAATCATGTTTAGGATATTGGTTGATTTTTAGATATTTGTCAATGTTAATCGATCCTTACGAAATTTGAATTCTAAAATTTCCACAAGATCTTCGTATTCGTCATAACAACTCAGGGGGTTTGGAAATCCTTTAATATATACGAGAGAACGAATCTTTACCATATTTCCACTTGATGCACTAATTGCCAAGATGTTTTTGATGGGGAAGGTGATTAGACCTTCGGGACATTCGATTGTGATTGTTTTCATAATTTTGAATATAGTTATGTATAAATTAAAGCTCTCTCTTTGTCAATCTATTTTATTCGTCGTTATATAAATCCACACTCGACCATTCCATCCACATAAATCTTGAAAAATTGGATTCTTGACGACAATAATCGCTAACCGTTCAAAGTTATCTCGCCAGCGATTGCTTTTCTTGAACCTATTACGCGCATTCTCGTTTGTAATTTCTGTAATAGTCATTCTACGGGAAGATCAACATCATATTCGACAATCCATTCATTTAAAACTCCATCAATGATAGGCATATCGTTTATTATATTCGGGAAGATTATCTGAGGTATAACATCTTGACATCCAACTACTTGTGAAGTCACCGCCATTTGTGACGTTTGGAGTAAATGATAAAAATAATATCCAACAATTCCAATGGGAGCAAAAAGTTGAAAGGTGATAAAAATTTGGATAGCTTTCATCGGTCAGATTGTCTAAAAAACCCACTATCCGTGTCAATGTCTGCCAGACCCAGATTTGTGGCCGCTAGAGAAATTTCATCTAACATGTCGGCATTCCAGTCTTTTTCTTCTTCTAAGATTTGTAAGACAGTAAAGGCAAAAATTTCTAAACTTGTCATTTTCTCGATATTTCTAAATTGGTTTTTGTTATTCATAATTCGTATTATTGTTTTTTTGGTTAAATGTCAAGACATTTTTTGTAGGCTGATACGATTCGACCACTTTTAATCTTGTCACCATCTTTGAATGGTTTACCTGTATTCCAGTACCATGATCCAGAAATCTGAATGATTGCAAATGGTTTAGGCAAGTATGCATTGATTCTTTTCTTGGTGGTTGCCGATTGTCTTCCGTGTGTGTTTATAACAATAGACCCATCTTTCTTGAAGTGTAGAATATCGGTGCTATAGTATCGAATCATAACGCCATCGATTCGAGCATGTAGATTTGTTTTGCTTTCCATCGATAGAAATGAACGACCATTAAGAAGTTTCTTTGCAAGATGTAGATCCATGGCTAGAAGTATAGTAGATCTTCGAGATAATTGAAAGATTTTTCTAGTGAATAACTTTCCCATTTTCGAATAGTGTCCTCTAATTCTTGGTGCTCTTCCAGTGTGTCGTTTTCGGTGTAATTGTGGAGAATTCCGGCAAGGTCTTTTACCTTGGTATTACCATGATTCTTGAGTAGGTCTTTTTTGTTCATATGATACTATCTAGCGTATATCCGGAATCGTGTCAAGGATGTTCGGAAAGTTTTGTTGTTGTTTGGTGATTTTAGGGTCTTGTGACTTATCATCTTTAGGTAATGATGCACAAGATCCTAGGAAAAGAAAATAGAATAGTAAAAGAAAATAGAATAGGAAAAGAATTGTTTTAAACATAATATGCTTCATTAATCCCGAGGAAATGGTTCGAATTTCATAATTTTCATGTTGTTAAGGTAGTTTATTTTTGGATTTTTGTCAAGGGTTATCGAAATTCGAAATAGGGAAATTCTTGGTTTCCCTTTCGTACGAAAATTTCCAGTTGGTGACGACTCTTGAAAGAAAGACTCAGACGGCTATCGTTTACATCGGAAAGATAAAGAAACTCTCTCGGAATATGATTCCTGTGACTGTAATCAATGATCCATGTTTGAACATCACGATCTTTTTCATTCAGTTCCCGATTTAGATATTCCACACTTACACTTAGATTTATTTTCATTTTATTTATATTGGTTATTGAGGAACCGAAGGACCATATCCTTTCGCCTCATGTTTAAGACTTTACTAAAATTCTTGAGATTGTCGAGATATATTTCAAAAAAGTTTTATCTATTTTAAATAAGATTTATCCATCTATCTATCTGAAAATATACAAGAGGCTTCGCCCTTTCGGGTATACCCTCATTATGGGTTGTTTTTGGAATTTTGTCAAAACAATTATTTAAAAAGTTTTTTGGGTAAAATCATTTAAATTTTAAATTGTCAAACAAAATTAAATACTTTACATGGCCTTAATATATTGCAATGCATTGAATCATATGTATTTATGAAAAGGGGCATAGATATAGACTATGAAAACTCTATCTATGCCCCTCATGAACAACTAACTCAACTAACTCAACTAACTCAACTACACTGGAACTCTAGCCAATGATTATTTTTCAACCAATGTGAAGGTTGACGTTTCTCGAACATCGTAACGATAGATTTTTTCATCTGTAAAAAAAACATATTTCTGTGCTTCTTTAGGGTCGATATAATGTTGCGCCAATCGAACCATCTCGGTGTATTCGATTGGATTATCAATTATTTCACGTTTTTGCAATCCGTGCTCTTTGACGTGTTCCGAAACATCATCATGATACGGTCCTCCACAATAAAATAAAGGATTATTGTCTTGTAGTAGGGTAGCAATAACATACACCGTCTGAATAGGACGATCTTCCATAAAATACTCAGAAAAATCTGGGGATCTATTATCAGGTTCATCGCGATACGATTTTTGCATCAAGTTAACACCATGTGACTTTTCAACACCATGTTCCAAATAAAAGGCATATGCCCTTGACACTGCTAGGTTTGCACCAGTCTTGAAACAGAAGTTGTCTTGATCCGAACAGGTTGCCAAGAAGTTTTCGGCGGTTTTAAAGAATACATACGTTTCACCACCTTTGGTTGCATACTCTGGTTTCTTACCGTGTTTCAATTTGAAACGATTGTTCCGATAAGTCAAAACCATTTTTTTATATGTAGGATGGTTTTGTTTATTGAGAATTCGATAATGTATGATCTCAGCAGGGTACCCGTTGAGTTTCATGACATCCAACATTTCTTGTGTAGATAGTTTATTCATCTGATTTTTGTTTGTTTGTTTGTTTGTTATCCGGTTTTGTTTGTTATTGGTGGTTGAGCCGGAATGACTATCACAATCATTCCGGCTCTTTACCACTACCTCTTTACCACTCAATTTTTGATGAATTGTCCTTTGTCATTTCGTTTGTTGTAGAACTTATGACCACAAGGTTTTGTTCCATAAATCTCTTCGCTGTCCTCGTCCCAATCTCCACCATTCGATGAGTATAGATATTCATCGAATCCATTGTCCTCGTCCCAATCTCCACCATTCGATGAGTATAGATATTCATCGAATCCATTGTCCGAACGATTTCTCCAATCCTCCTCGTATTCAGCAACGACTTCGTAGGTATTTGCCCTTGCCTTAGTATTTGCATAATCGCTCGGGACACTGACAACATCAGACGGATTGACCTTGACAATCATCGTGTGGCCATTCGTATCTGAGAAGTTAGGCAGATAGGCCAAAGAGCAAAAGTGCAAGCCTGTAGAACAGGTTTGATCTTTGTTCTCATCCACCAGATTGCGAGGCATCCAAGGCTTTTGACCAACCGAATTGTCAAACTTTCCAGAATGAATATCGTGGAAGTTTGCGCGAACATTTTTAAATGCAAGGAAGCACCCATCTTCGGTGATAGGCATTTCCCCTACTTCCAAAAAGTTATAGAGTTCATTGACCGCACGACTCGAAGGATTCTTCAAAAGATTCTCCAAGAATTTAATAAGTGGTTCAACCGGAAGATCTTCCCGCATGAATTTCAAGATCCGAACGGTGAGCGAATTATGAAGAGGTTCCCCTGCATACATGATCGCACCGTCATTGATTTCGATGTTCTGTCCACCGTATTCTTTGAGACCTTGAGCAAGGTCAAGAAGTCCGGTGAGTTTGTTCCATTCTTTCGACTTGAGAACTTCAAGAACCTTTCGGTAATTTGGGTGATCGGTTTCAACCGTCAAAGGCTTGTTATCGATGCAAGCAGAGATTCGTCCGGTTCCGCTGATTGTGTAGGCTACTTGTTTCATTTTAATAGGTATTTGGTTTTGGTTTTGGTTTTGGTTTTGGTTTTGGTTTGTATCCGTTCTTTAGGATGTTTAGATTGTTACAGAAGTTTGGTTGATTGTCAAATCTTTCCTATCGAATTTGTAAATTATTTTCAAGATTTCTGAAATGTCCCAATTATAGGTTCCAATTTTATTGGCCATCATGTGGTAGAATTCATCGGTGGTCCCAAGTTTTACTTCGGTTCCTCCGGTGGAATTTCCATCCTTCATGAAGCTAACATTATTCTTATACACTTTCAAGACACTATCAATAGCCAACATATAAACCTTGAAGGGATTCATATCACAAAGGAGTTTGAAAGTTGGATTTTTAACAATCTCCTTGATATACGAACCATGATGGAAGTGTTTTTTATAGGTAGCAACATCATCCTTAGAATAACTAATAGGGACAATCTCCTCAATAAACTTTTTAAACGGTTCTACGCCATCCTTGAGCAATTGCACGGCACCCCGCTTGCTAACCATTACAACTTCATCAATAACTATTTTGTAATGATTACAAATATCTCTTAGAGTATAGGGGTCTTGACAAGAGACAACATCATTAGATAGATCAAAATCTTTGTTGTTACCTTCCCGTTCGATGAAGTAGGCCGGAAGATTGTTTTGGTCATAATCACACGAATTCCATACTACACCACAAAGTCTAAAGATTTTGAACGGTGGAATTGAACCCCTAGAGGTAGTCACGGCTCGGGCAACTTTAGGCAGAGAACTTGTGAGCAAGAACAGGCTATCATCGAATCCATTAGCAATCATTTCCTTATGAGAATCTTCCGAGAAGATCATAATATGTTTATCATTATCAATGACATATCGCTTTGCCCTACTGAGGGTTGCCCTTTGGAGATCGTCCTTATACCAGACAATGTTAGGATCAAGGCTAATCCTTTCGGACACCCTAGTCTTACCACGACCATAGGATTTAATATAAACTTGAGTAATACCTGTATTCTTAACCAGTCCATTTGTAAAGATTTCGGGTTGACTAATATCCAGACCTTGCCATGTTGCTGCCTTAGAACGCAGAGACTTGTCGAGAAAGTTAAACTTGCGATCAAAGGCATAAACCGCTCGAAGAGCCTCTAAGATAGTTGGTTTGTTTTGAATTGTTTGATTATAGCAGATTGCAAAATCTTCTTTCACGTATTCGATCTTTGCATTAATAGCCGCAATCGTGTCATCATCATACGATAGTGCCTCTCTACTTGGCACAAAATCAAGTTCGCCCATTTCGAAAAACATAACCAATCCGGTATTACGGAGCATTTCACGATGGGCGTAGGAAACCTTATCCGAATCAATTTTATAGGCAACTCCACCCATGATTGCATAGGTTGTATCATAGCCAAAAGACTCGTAAGATTTCCAGTTCTTCCCTTCGAATGTAGGAACATCGTCGTTCCATGCAATGCTTCCACCGCTGATAGTTGGTTTGACCTCGAAGAAACGAAAGGCACTTCGAACAGCATCTTCAAAAGTGTGTAAATCAGTGGTCTTGATAGGGATTTGAATAGCCAATCCATTCCCTTCCGATGTAAAATTTGTGGACATCAAACCACAGGCAGGCAATCCTTTTTCATCGAAAAAGATGTTGTAGATTCGTTGGGTTCCATCAACAATCGAAGTAACCGTGAAGTTATCGGTGTAGCACAATGGAGACTTGCTTCCAAGTCCAAGGCAACCAATTTGGTCATTGCTCTCGGTTTTTGTTGATGCAAAGTATTGTGTATAGACTTCGTAAATATCCTCATGGGAAATTCCGGTTCCAAAGTCCTTAAAGGTAATCCAAGGTTCCAGCGTATTAGGAAGATGAATATGAAAAGGTTGATCTTTCTTTCCGGAAGCACTCATCGAATCGGAAGCATTGCACCCAAGTTCTCGGACGATGGCAAGAGGCTTATCTGAGTATAAATCACTCAAAATGGCGAACGCCTTTCTCGATTGTTTCATTCCGAAATTGCGAGTTTCGGTTGTTCCGGAAGTTTCAATGGTAATTTGATTGTCTTGTAAGATCATGGTATTTTATTTGTGGTTTGTGGTTTGTGTTTACGATTAAGAAAATATAGATTTTTAGGAAAAGGTCAAGAAAAATTTCAATGAACCATTTTATTAAAATTCTAATTCGACTTTTCCGGTCCAGATTTTTGCGGTTCCTGCTTCGATATTATCGATACACCAATCTTGTCGATAGTGTCCAAGGGGTCGAGGATACGGATTTTTATTATCGCAGGAGGTTTCTTTAATAACAAATCCTTTTTGACCTTCAAGAATCAATACGACTGTTTTGTCTGCGAATTGTATACAATATGGTTTTTTTTCTCCAAGGATTTGTGAAGGTGTAAGTTTTGATTTCATGGTTTTAAGGTATTTTAGTTTTGATTAAATGTCAATCCTCATCTTCGAGTTCTTCACCTTCCGATGTCACAAGAGACCATCCAAGTTGTGTAAGTGCTTCGGTTCGAGGTTCTTGTCCTTCTTCAACAGAGAATTCAATCTTATCTGCTTCATCGAAGGTGCTCAGTAGTTTGTAGTTTTTTTCTTCCATATTTTAGTTTTATTTTTATTTGTTTTGTTTTAGATTTTTGTTTACCATATATCCACGAAAGTTCCGTGTACATCAGTCTGAACATTGTTGATCATATTTTCTAGACTTTCTAAGTATTCCATCGATTCTTGGTCAGGGCTTCTACCTGTTTCGCAAACTTCACTTTGTTCGTCAATATCCAATATATCAACTTTGATTTCGCCTTCGGGAAAGTTACCAGATACTCCAGTAACGACCCCACCGTCAACTGTGATGATGATTCTTTTTGTCATATTATTACGATTAGAGGATTTCTTGCATTTTGTCAATGCTTTTCTTCTGTGTTCCGTGGGCCGGAAAATAGATAATGTAATCTTTTCGTTCCATTTTTTGGCACAGTCCGCATTTTTCGCAGGTCATTGCATCGCGATAGGTGGCCGGACAGGCAAGGAACTTTTCGCCCTTGTATTCAAAGCTGGTGCGAGATTCGCCACTAGGAACTACTGCACAAACCGGAACACCATGTTTTGCAAGTTCAACGGCATGGTCCGGATCATTGGCCGAAAGATTGATAGAAAATCCACCGCTGATAGCAGTCTTGATTGTTGCAAGGTTATGGGGTGTAGGTTCATGGTGGGTGTAGGTAAATCCGCGTTTACCTTTGTTGGCACTGGTGAGCTTTTCAACAAAATCTTTATCGATTGCCCCGAAAAAGTTAGGAAGATCGCCTGCCTGATTGTGCCTCCATAGTTGACCCTTTGGAAAGGCACTAACACCTTTGAGGAAAGAAGCACCATCAATACCACGATCAGTATCCGTTACTTTGTTCCAGTGAATATTAAGAGGGCCGTTCTTTGCATAGCATCCTTTTTCATAGAAAGAACAAGTCGTAGGACAAGAATCTTTAGATGTAGTTGTAACCGGAATAGGTCCTGTTTTGGAATTGCTAGATTTTCGAGTAATGTGGTATTTTGTCATGGATAGTAGAATAGTAAAAGTTTATGGTATAGTCAAGGCATTTTAATAAAAAGATAGTCTGTCCCCTCTCCTAAATCTTCTACCATTAAAAGACTCTGGAGAAGGGACAAACAAATCTATTTAGGTTAGAACCTACAGTTTGAACCGTTTCCGGCAATTACCTCAATTGGGCGAGACTTCTCGTTGATAATGACCTTGTTGACAGTCTCGCCTTCTTCGGCAAAACGATCATCCCGAGCACTTGCCCGACTGGAATAAACGAGGGCGTTCTCCAAATTGGCCGTATAGACCGATTTTGTATTGCGATTTAGGAATCGTCCGGTTTTGATGTTTCGGATAACCCATGCTGTTGCTGTTTTTGTTTTTGTTTTCATATTTTTTAATCGTATCAGTTTTTTAATATTTGTCAATTGTTTTGTGCAAATAAAGATATTTTTACCAGCCGAGCTAACGGTGAAGAGAGTTTCGAGAACTTTCTTAAATGCATTACTATCTTGCTCCTCGAAGTATCTTGGAGATTGTGGATAGTTGATGATCAAGAGTCCACCCCTTTTAATGCCCTTGTGTATCTCCATAAGGGCACGACCTTGCATTTTGGCATCAGACCATGTATTTGCAACATTAGAGGCATATACGACATCGTAGCTCGAACGTGCTACCTTTGTTACCATTCCAGGTTTCCGGTTATTCCCAAAGTCGTAGGCATCAACCTTAAATCCTAGATCATTTAAACGGTGTGCATGAATTTGATCGGGTCCGCACCCATAATCCAAAATATGAAGTTCTCTAGAAAGAACATCTTCTACGAATCGAGGGACGAGCGCATTCTTTCCGACGATGCCAGCAGACCGTGCAGATTTGTTGGCTTTGATTATTTCGAGTGGTAATACTTTCATCATTTTTTAAGGTTATGTAATTTTTGTTTAGATGTCAAGGTTCGAAGTTTTGCAGACGAGAATTAATGCTCTTTTTCTAGGTCCATATGCAGAAGAATGAGATAATCTATAATACCCAGTGTCTCCGATTGGTCCAGATCCCGAAGCATTAGATGATTTACTTTCTAAAAGTTTTTTGATTTCATTTTTATCGGCGATATCGATCACCTGATATTTTCCTTTAGGGTAGAATTGTTCGAGCGAAAGTTCTTTGGACATGGATCAAAGACTAGGGGTTTTTACACAAATGTCAAGGACCGATTCCCAAAGAATGATTTTTTACTTTGGGAGATATTTCCCTTATATTTAAAATCAATCGGTTCTTCCCCGAAAAGGAAATTTTCATTTGATAATTTTGATCTTGTAGCCAAGTAGTTTTTCCAGTTCGGCTACTGTAATGTCTTTGGAGGTTTGTGTTTTGATTTTAAACTCAGACTCCGTGTATTCCTTACCATTGATGTACCATGATTTATATCCATTTGGATCTTCAATTGCAGGTCCGTCTTCACGATGGAGATTACCATTGAGGTACCATGCACTATATCCATCGGAATCTTCAATGGCTGGTCCGTCTTCACGATGGAGATTGCCATTGAGGTACCATGATTTATGCCCATCCTCCACTTCGACTGTGTATGTGATTTTATTCATTTGATAATTTTGATCTTGTAACCAATTAGTTCTTCCAGTTCGACTACCGTAAGGTCTTTGGGTTTTTGTGTTTTGGCTTTAAACTCAGACTCCGTGTATTTCACACCATTGATGTACCATGCACTATATCCATTTGAATCTTCAATGGCTGGACCGTCTTCCCGGTGGAACTTATTATTGAGGTACCATGCACTATATCCATTTAGGCCCTCAAGTGCTGGTCCGTCTTCCCTGTGGAGTTCCCCGTTGAGGTACCATTGTTTATTCCCATTTGGATCTTCAACGGCTGGACCGTCTTCACGATGGAGTTTGCCATTGAGGTACCATGCACTATATCCGTCCTCTACTTCTACTGTGTATGTGATTTTATTCATTTGATCTATATTAGTTTAGAGTTTGTTACGTGTCAAGGCTATTTTCATGTTTTGGAGATAATTTTGATCTTGTAGCCAAGTAGTTTTTCGAGTTCGGCTACTGTGATGTCTTTGGAGGTTTGTATTTTGATTTTAAACTCAGACTCCGTATATTTCACACCATTGAGGTACCATGATTTATTCTCATTTGACCATTCAACGGCTGGTCCGTCTTCACGATGGAGTTCACCATTGAGGTACCATGATTTATGCCCATTTGAATCTTCAACGGCTGGACCGTCTTCCCGGTGGAGTTTACCATTGAGGTACCATTCTTTATAGCCATCCTCTACTTCGACTGTGTATGTGATTTTATTCATTTTTATATACTAGCTTAGGGTTTTATACGTGTCAAGGCCATTTTCATTTGATAATTTTGATCTTGTAGCCAAGTAGTTTTTCGAGTTCGGCTACTGTGATGTCTTTGGAGGTTTGTATTTTGATTTTAAACTCAGACTCCGTATATTTCACACCATTGATGAACCATTTTTTAGTCCCATTTGAGTATTCAATGGCTGGTCCGTCTTCCCTATGGAGTTCACCATTGATGTACCATGCATTATATCCACTATCTCCATTTGAGTATTCAACGGCTGGTCCGTCTTCACGATGGAGATTACCATTGATGAACCATGCACTATATCCACTTAAACCTTCAATGGCCGGACCATCTTCGCGATGGCGTTTACCATTGAGGTACCATGCACTATAGCCATCCTCTACTTCGACTGTGTATGTGATTTTATTCATTTTTATATACTAGCTTAGGGTTTTATATATGTCAAGGCAGTTTTCATGTTTTGGAGATAATTTTAATCTTGTAGCCAAGTAGTTTTTCCAGTTCGGCTACGGTAATGTTTTTGGTTTTTTGTGTTTTGATTTTAAACTCAGACTCCGTGTGTTTCTCACCATTGATGAACCATGATTTATCCCCATTTGAGTATTCAACGGCTGGTCCGTCCTCCCGATGGAGTTTGCCATTGAGGTACCATTCTTTATATCCATTTGGACTTTCAACGGCTGGACCGTCTTCCCTGTGGAGTTTACCATTGAGGAACCATTTTTTAGTCCCATTTGAGTATTCAATGGCTGGTCCGTCTTCACGATGGAGTTCACCATTGATGAACCATGCACTATATCCATCTGAATTTAGAACGGCTGGACCGTCTTCCCGATGGAACTTATCATTGAGGTACCATGCACTATAGCCATCCTCTACTTCGACTGTGTATGTGATTTTATTCATTTTTATATACTAGGTTAGAGTTTTATATACGTCAAACACAATTTTCACAAATCTCAACCGTCGTTTCGGCACTCTGATAATATGTATTTTTCCAGCCAAAATTTGACCTATATGCACTGGTGACATATTCTCCGGTGGTATATTTACGATAACCATAGGCAATGTGAGAAAGAACACGGTCCACGGTGCCGATGATTACGGTTGTTGCTCTTCCATATCCGTTCCTGCGGGCAATGATGTTTGCTCGGAGCTGTTGCTGTGGGATGATTTCTTGTTTCATACCTACAAACTACGCACAATTTACAACCATGTCAAATAAAATTATTCTCTAGGGGAAAAGTAATGATCCAAAGTTGTAAATAGTTTATTTAAAATCATTTAGAAAAGTTCAGAAATTTCTCGTTTTTTAGAACCACTAAGTCTTTTCCCTTTGTGCAATAAATTTAGACTATCATGGATTTGAAATTTTGTCACCAACAATCTTTATGTATTTTTCAGAATTTTAAAAAAATTCAACCCTGTCTCCCCTTGTAACACAATAGCAAAACCTTGAAATTTGTCAAGACTAAATTTTCAGAATTTTCAGAATTTTCAGAAAACTCGGCCCGTGCCAATTTTTCTGAATTTTCTGAAAGGGGTAGGTGTTCCCTGTGTGGTATAAATTTATTCTTACATATTTTGAGAATTTTGTCAATCTTTTAAATTTTCTGCAATTGTAAACCATTGATTTACAAGCATTTACGATGTTTCAGAAGATTTTTCTTTACATTTTCGAAATGGATTCGGTAATTTTTTTACATGATAAATGAAGGAGGCGAAATTAAATAAACGTGTATGTAGTTGGTTTTCAGTAACTTACGAATAATCGGATAGCCGAAGTTCGTAAGTCATTGGTAATCATTGGTTTATGCAAGTGGTTGTAAGTCATTGGTAATCATTGGTTTATGCAAGTGGTTGTAAGTCATTGGTAATCATTGGTTTACAGAAAAGTCATAAGTGGTTGAAAATCAGTAACTTATCTAAGTCATTGATATTCAAAGACTTAGATTATTACACAAAAATAGTAAATACTAAAAAATAGTAAATACTCTTTATTACACAAAAACCGTAAAAACCTGTAAAACCTGTAAAACCTGTGAAAAAATCGTCCTACGGACAAAACATCCACAAATTTTTAAATGGTCGGTGCTATTTTGATACTATGAACAAAAAAGAAAAAAACCTATATTATTTTTCATTTGTTCTCCTATTAATATAATCTGGTTCTTTTCTTTGGTAAACCTTAGTGTACAAAAACAGATCTATGTTCCCTTATACCTGTCACACTGTCTATATGAAAATAGTCTAGGGAAATTTTTTTTTTTAGATCGTCTGGTTCTGTTCTTGGTTTGAGAAAGATACTTTTTCACATATCCTTTTATAATGAATCACCATATATATATGGTCTTGTTTATATTATTAATGATCCTATAT
>Ga0222663_1000041_pt1 | contig 111637 bp, 88 predicted proteins | sample AntAcemetagen602_FD_179852 | JGI IMG/M metagenome (GOLD analysis project Ga0222663, IMG submission 179852) | Saline water microbial communities from Ace Lake, Antarctica - #602 | ecosystem: Environmental > Aquatic > Non-marine Saline and Alkaline > Saline | place: Antarctica: Ace Lake... | reverse complement strand
CTAAAGAACCACCCCCCCCAATCTTGGTAAAAGAATCACTGCCGCTGCAACAAAAATGATGACAGATGTCCCAAATCCAACCCAATACCCGGCACCAATATTGTCACCCACGGTACCTGCCACAATAGCTAATACACCCAATGAAAGTGAATCTGTAACCAACGTGCCTCCCATCGACATGGTCACACCGGTATTTTTGGTAATACCCAATCTTTCCGCAATCGGATAGGCTAATAGTGTATGTGAACCAACAATGGAACCTAATAACAGAGAGGTAGCAATTGAATAATCTAAATATTGTGTACCTACATATAGTGCACCCAATTGCGGAATGAGAAAGGATAGGATACCAAATCCCATACTTTTCCCTTTTAACTTCTCAAATCTGTTGAGATCGATTGATAGGCCGGCCATAAACATCAGATAGAGCAATCCAACTGTGCCTAAGAGCTCTATGGTGAAATCTCGCTCAATCAACCCCAGCATACCCGGTCCGACCACCGTACCGGCTAAAATCAGTCCTACCAATCCCGGGATCTTCATTTTTTTGAAGAGAATGGGTGCCAGAAGAATAATCAGCATCACCAAAGCAAAGATGAGAACAGGATTCTCAAAAGGAATTGGAAAATAAAATCTGTTATCCATCTGTACTTAACCCCTGACCATCTGTCTTTTTAAAATAGATTCGTTCAAACTATTATATTCTTATCAATAGTTGTATCTCAATGAATGAATCAATGTAGCATCAATTTCATTCATTTTTTCTCACTTGAGTTGAGTATTATTTAATCCCCTAAAGATTCAATCATCAAATATTGAGGGAAAAATAGTGAAAAGCCACCGAAATACCACTCTTTTTAAATTATATATCGACACCGGCGGTACGTTCACTGACTGTTTGGCCATTACACCGAATCAAGAAATCCGACGGATAAAAGTATTAAGCAATAGCGCCATCCGTGGACAAGGCTTTCTTCAACCGGATAAAAAAAGTATAAAAACGAACATTGCTGACAATTATCCGGACGATTTTTTTACCGGCTACACAATTCAACTTCTGGATAGGGATCAAAAAACATACTCTATCACCCATTCTAACAGCAGTAATGGATTAGTTACCTTAAATCAAAAGCTGGAAAACGCATACGGAAACCCGATCCATTTTGAAATCAGAAGTCCGGAAGAAGCTCCCATTCTGGCTGCCAGACTCATTACACTCACCGGTCTGACCGAGAATCTTCCCCCTATTCAAATGCGACTATCCACAACTAAAGGCACCAATGCACTGCTTGAACGAACCGGTGGTAAAACTCTTTTTTTGATCACTGAAGGGTTTAAAGATCTTCTCCATATACGAAATCAGCAAAGACCCGAACTTTTTTGCCTCAATATCAGAAAACCAACTCCCTATTACGACCAAATTATTGAAGTGTCTGAACGGATGGACCATTCAGGTACTATAATAAAAAATATCGATCTGATTGCTCTTAAAGAACGAATTGAGCCTATATTATCCGGTTTTCAAGCAGTTGCAGTCTGTTTTATGCATAGTTATCTGAACCCCGACCACGAACTGCAGGTCGAAGCCCTCTTAAAAAAACTGGGAGTAAAGTATGTAAGCTGCTCTTCGCAATTAAACCCAACGATTAAAATTGTCCCCCGTTCAATAACCACAGACCTCAATGCATACCTGACGGCACCCATGCAGAGTTATTTGGATGAGATTTCCCAAGCTGTCGGATCAGGTTCTTTGAAAATAATGAATAGTGCCGGATCTCTGTCAAATTCATCACACTACAAACCCAAGGATGGCCTTTTCAGTGGTCCTGCAGGAGGTGTAATCGGTGCAAAGGCAATTGCAAACAGGGTATCTCCCGATCTGAAAAAAATAATTACGTTCGATATGGGAGGTACCAGCACAGATGTATCCAGAGTTGATTCAACCATTGAATTTGTGTTTGAACACACTGTCGGAGATGCCACACTGCAAGCACCGGCAATCGATATCGAGACCGTTGCTGCCGGTGGAGGGTCCATTTGTGAGTTTGACGGACAAAGTTTGACTGTCGGACCCGAAAGCGCCGGTGCAGATCCCGGTCCGGCTTCTTATGGGAATGGCGGGCCGCTCACTATTACCGATGTCAATCTGCTGACGGGCCGTCTTCAAGTATCCAATTTTCCGATTACGGTATTGCCGGAAGCAGCTGTCGATGCCTTGCATCAATTGATGGACAGGATCAATAAAAATAGAGAGACTCCTCTTACAAAAGAAGTGATACTCAATGGCTACCTGGATATCATAAACGAGAGAATGGCACAAGTTATCCGGCAAATTTCTATTCAAAAAGGATTTGATCCGGCAGAATACTCGATGGTCTCTTTCGGAGGTGCCGGTGCTCAACATGCACTATCCGTTGCTCAAAAACTCAATATAAAATGTGTTCTTGTTCCTTCAGACGCCGGACTTTTAAGTGCTTACGGACTTCAACAATCTCTCCTGGAAGAAATTTCAATAAAGCAGGTGCTTAAACCCCTGGATGATTGTTTCAAAAACCTGCCAAACCTTTTTGAGGAGCTTGAACAGAAATCTATTTCAGCCCTTTTAAATCAAGGTTTTACCCGAGATGAGATTTCTACTCAACGACGAGTGGCAGCCCTTCGATTTTTAGGGCAGGATCATACACTGGATCTGGAATGGAGTCTTGATGTCAACCTGAAACAATCGTTTGAAGAGGCCTATTTCCAAATGTATGGTCACCGGATTGATGGCCGAAAAATAGAAGTAGAATCGATTCGGGTTTTGGCATCAGAAAAAAAATCCGCAGACGAGCACAGTCCAAAAAACAGACCGGTCAACCCGAACAAAACCGCAGTTCAACCCAATCCAACAGATCAATTTACAGAGATACTCTATCATAAGAAGCCTCATAAAGCCCCGATCTATGACATCTCTGACATTATTCCTTCATCAGAGATTATTGGGCCTGCCTTGATACTTCATCCACACAGTACTACAGTGATCGAACGAGGATGGAAAGGAACACTTTTGTTTGACGGAACCTGGGAATTAGTGATGTCTGATTCAGAGTCAAAATATCAATATGACAAATCAGTGAAATCACAATCTGAAGAGGTTCAGTTGCAACTTTATATCAACAGGTTCAGCTCAATTGCTGATCAGATGGGTGAAATGCTGAAGCGAACCGCCATGTCTGTGAATATAAAAGAGAGACTTGATTACTCTTGTGCCCTGCTCGATTCCAGTGGTTATCTCCTGGTAAATGCGCCTCATATCCCGGTTCATCTCGGTGCCATGGGAAGTTGCGTTCGAACTATTTTAGATGAATTTGAAAAAAATCCGGATCGTTTTTTAACATTGGGATTCAGTAAGCAACATGAAGCTCTTTCAGAAGGAGATGTCATTATAACAAATCATCCCGCTTTTGGAGGTTCCCACCTTCCGGACTTGAATGTGATTACTCCCGTATTTCATGAAAAAACATTGATCGGGTTTGTCGCAAATCGTGCACATCATGCTGAAATTGGCGGCAAAAGGCCCGGATCCATGCCTCCCGACGCCCAAAACCTCGCTGAAGAGGGCGTCGTGATTCCACCTATGTTTTTGGCAAAAGAAGGAAATTTTAAATGGACCGCCGTTGAAGACCTTTTTAAAACTGGCCCTTGGCCATCCAGATCACCGGACGAAAATATAGCCGATCTTCAAGCAGCTGTAGCCGCAAATTATCGCGGTGTTCAGGAATTAAAAAAAATGGCTGATCTGTACGGGCGTGATGAGATTTTACTCTATATGAAACGTCTTAAAGAGTATGCCTCTCATCAAATGAAACAGACAATCGAGAAAATAGCGGATGGGAAATACAGTGCCGTTGAACTGTTAGATGACGGATTTAAATTAGCAGTAGAATGTACTGTTCGAAAAAAATCAATGAAAATCGATTTCACAGGCACTTCTGAGCAGCATCCCGGGAACTTGAATGCAAATCCATCCATCGTGAATAGTGTCATCATCTACCTTCTTCGCTTGATGATTGATGAACCCCTGCCATTAAATGATGGCCTGCTGCAGCCCATAGAAATTATTCTACCGAAAGGAACGATTCTGAACCCATATTTCTCAGATGTTACTGAGGAGTGTCCGGCCGTAGTCGGTGGAAATATTGAAACGAGCCAGAGATTAACGGATACATTAATCAAAGCCTTCGGCCTCACAGGTTGCAGTTACGGAACGATGAACAACGTACTTTTCGGCAATGAGACCTTCGGATATTATGAAACCATTGCCGGTGGTACCGGTGCCGGTGAAGGCTTTCATGGTGCGGATGCCATTCATCAACATATGACCAATACCCGCGCAACCGATCCTGAAATATTAGAGCATAGATATCCGGTACGGCTCGATCGTTATGAAATCAATAAAAATTCTGGAGGAGTGGGTAAGTGGTCAGGAGGCAATGGCCTCACCAGAACTTTGACTTTTCTTGAACCCGTTTCCCTATCTGTACTCACACAACACAGAGTTACAAAACCTTACGGCCTCAAAGGAGGATTACCCGGGAACTGTGGTGAGCAATGGATTGAACGAATGGATGGGTCAAGAGAGACACTTCAATGGGTAGATGGAAAAGAATTACATCCCGGTGACCGATTTGTCATTGTCACTCCCGGTGGCGGCGGGTATGGCAAAGCTGATGAGAAATTCTAATTCAATATCTTAGTTGTAAACCCGTGGTTCATCTAAACGAGTCGGTTCTTTCCTAAAAAATTTCAATAATTGAAGCGATTTAATTTATCTTCCACCTGATTAATTTTAAGTACCCATGATTAAATATCTATTTTTAACATTCCTGCTTACAGTTACTTTTCAAAACTCCTCCGCTCAATTAGTGAGCTGGACAGACATCATGGAGGTTGAAGGATTACAAGCCGATCATAGAATCTACTTTGGTGAGGATTCATTGCAATTTGGTGATCTGTGGCTTCCGGATGGTGAGATCCGAAATACGATGATCCTTATCCACGGCGGTTGCTGGTTAAGCGCCTATCCGGGAGTAGAACTTATGAATCCAATGGCTGCTGAACTTCGTAACCAAGGATTTGCAATCTGGAATTTAGAATATCGCCGGATTGGGCATGATGGAGGGGGTTATCCCGGCACGTTTTTAGATATTGCCAATGGAGCGGATTATCTTCGAATTGTTGCAGAAGAGTATCATTTGGACCTCTCAAATGTCATTGTATCCGGCCATTCAGCGGGTGGACATTTAGCCACCTGGCTCGCATCTCGTCATCATATTAACAATACTAGCCCGCTCTACAGTCCGGATCCTATCCCGGTTTCGGCAGCGATCTCATTAGCCGGAATCAATGATTTAGAACGATATGCCCGTTACGGTTCTTCCTCTTGTGGCGACCACACAATCGAAACATTAGTTAATTTTGATGAGAGAGGTGAGGATTCATATCTTGACACATCTCCCATCAGATTGCTTCCAATGGATATCCCTTTTGTCGAGGTAGTTGCCGCTTTTGACGCACCTGTCCCACCATTTTTCGGTTATCATTTTGTTGAAGCGATGAAAAACGAAGGGGATGACGCAAATCTGCTGCTTCTCCCAAATGCAGGTCATTTTGAAATGATCGCCCCATGGACAGAGGAATGGAAGACCATACTGGATCTGTTTAAATCTTATAAATAAGTCTGTTAAACACTTATTCCGTGTTGATAATCTCTATTCCATTAATGACGGAATGACGTTATCTTGACACTACTTTCATACAATTTTTTATTTTAAATCATCACCTGCGACTCACGACTTAAAACACGTTATGTTCACTCCTGAACTCACAAAAAAACTAAACCGGATTCAAACACCCTTCTATTACTACGACCTGGATCTGTTGGACAATACGATAGCTGAAGTAAAAAAACAGGGGCTATCTAAGGGGTATACTATCCATTTTGCAATTAAAGCGAACTACAATCATAAAATATTAGACCGAATTCTAAAAGCCGGATTGGGAATTGATTGTGTCAGTGGCCGCGAGATTGAGCGTGCCATCGAAGTAGGGTTCAAACCGGATCAGATCGCTTTTGCGGGTGTGGGAAAAACGGATGAAGAGATAAATATTGGCCTGCAGCATGAAATCTACTCATTTAATTGTGAATCTCTGCAAGAGCTGATCATCCTGAACGATTTGGCTTCTCAAAAAGATCAAGTCGCAGATGTTGCTATACGCCTGAATCCAAATGTTCAGGCTAACACGCACAAGTATATCACCACCGGACTCAATGAAAATAAGTTCGGTATTACCATTGATAAATTACCTTCCCTTTTTGAGCTGCTTCCTGAATTAAAGTCTATCCATTTAAAGGGAATTCATTTTCACATCGGATCGCAAATCGTGGATCTAAAACCCTTCGAACAGCTCTGTGAAAAGGTTAATGAACTTCAGCTTATTTTTGAGGAAAAAGGGTACCCTCTGGAGCATATCAACATGGGCGGAGGGTATGGTATCAACTATGAAGAACCGGATTCGCACTCCATCCCCGATTTTAAATCCTTTTTTGAACTGTTTGATAAAAACCTAAAAACCCGGCCAGGCCAGCAAGTGCATTTTGAATTGGGGCGAAGCATCGTTGGGCAGTGTGGCAGTCTGATTTCAAGGGTTCTTTACACAAAAGAGGGATACGCTACGACCTTTGCTGTAATTGATGCGGGCATGACAGAACTCATTCGCCCTGCACTCTATCAAGCCTCTCATCGGGTGGATGTATTAACCAGTAAAAAAGCATCAAAAACCTATGATGTTGTGGGACCTATCTGTGAGTCATCGGATACTTTTCAGCGGGGAATTTCACTCCCGGCTATTGAAAGGGGTGATTTGGTAGCTATTCGAAGTGCAGGCGCTTATGGAGAAGTGATGAGTAGCGGATTTAACCTCAGAGACCGTGTTAAAGCCTATTATTCTGATGATTTGTAGGATTTTATTTTGGAACTCTGAGAAATCTGCTCTTATCCTGACATTCCATCGATTGCAGTCTGCTTTATCCCTTGTAGTGTGTTCTGAATGATTTCAGGATCTTCATTTATGGATCATCTGCAAAAAAAGATTAGAATAATGAAGTATCTGGGTTTTACAAAGGCTTCGTATGGATCATTCTGAATCTTTATGTAGCAGTAACCGTAACACTATTGTATATTCAATTATCTTTGGATTTTACACTAACAAACCCATAAGACCATGACATTTACCATTATTCTTCTCGTAATTTTAGCCATTTTAATTATCTGGCCTGTCTCTATCTACAATAAGCTGGTTGCACTGAGAAACCGCTTCAAAAATGGGTTTTCTCAAATTGATGTTCAGCTGAAACGCAGATACGATCTGATTCCAAATTTAATAGAGACGGCAAAAGCGTATATGAAGCACGAACGTGAAACACTTGAAGCCGTAATCACTGCCCGTAATCAAGCACAACAGGTTGAAAAAAGTGTTGCGGATAATCCGGCAGATCCGGCGGCAATCCAAAAATTAGCAGGTTCTGAACAAGCACTTTCAGGTGCACTGGGTAAGTTTTTTGCACTTTCTGAAAGTTATCCGGATCTAAAAGCGAATCAGAATATGATGCAACTCACCGAAGAGCTGACAAGTACTGAGAATAAAATCTCATTTGCACGTCAGGCTTTTAACGATGCTGTGATGAATTACAATACGGCACGTGAAAAATTTCCAAATGTCCTTTTTGCAAATATATTTGGATTTTCTGCAGCCTCTCAGTTCCAACTGGAATCACCCGATGTGGAACGTCAGGCACCAAAAGTCTCTTTCTAAATTCTGAATCTGAATTATGGATTTTTTCTCCACCCAGGATCGCACACGCAGTACGACCCGAAAGCTGATTTTTATCTATATCATTGCAATTATTGCACTTGATATCTCTATCTATTTTGTTACCCTCATCATATTTGGTGTAGCCGGAGATATGGGAATCTCCTCATTTTGGATTCCGGAACTCTTTATCGGCGTCAGTTTTGTGACCTTAGCCATCATTAGTATCGGTACAATCTTCCGTGTATATCAGCTGAAAAAAGGAGGTTCTGCCGTAGCTGAAATGTTGGGTGGACGAAAAGTATCTATGTCATCCACCGACTTCAATGAGCAACGACTCATAAATGTCGTTGAAGAGATGTCTATCGCTGCGGGGATTCCCGTTCCCGATTTATATGTGCTCGATAATGAGCCCTCTATCAATGCATTTGCCGCCGGATACAGCACTCGGGACGCCGCCGTTGGCGTAACTCGCGGAACAATGGAGCAACTCAATCGCGATGAACTTCAGGGAGTGATTGCCCATGAATTCAGCCATATCTTTAATGGAGATATGCGTATTAATATCCGTTTGATAGGAATCTTGAATGGAATTTTATTGATCCACTTAATGGGGTCGATCATCATGAGAAGTGGCGCTTATGGCAGAATGGGATCATCCGGTAAAAACAAAAATCAGGGTGGGATTATTATTTTTGGTATCGCCCTTCTGATTATCGGTTACATTGGTATGCTCTTTGGAAGAATCATTCAATCCGCCGTATCCCGGCAGAGAGAATATCTGGCTGATGCCGCCGCTGTACAATATACCCGGAATCCGGATGGACTCGCAGGGGCACTTCATAAAATTGCAGCATCCGTTGAAAAACCGACTCTCAATGATGCGCATGCCATGGAATTAAGCCATCTTTTCTTCTCAAAAAGTTTTAAATCTGGCCTCGACTCACTATTTGCTACTCACCCTCCGATTGACAAAAGAATTGAAGCTCTGGGCTCAGCCCTAAGTCAAGAAGATGTGATGAAAAGATCAGCGTCAAAAAAACGATCCAAAAATCAGACGAAGAGTCAGGATTCTGATAAGGGTCATAATATTATGGATCCCGAGTGGATTTTAGCAGCAATAGGAACCATTGATTCGCAGCAACTCTCCAAAGCCGGCAACATTCTGGCCGGGTTACCTCAACCTGTTAAAGATGCGATTCACGAACCTCTTGGTGCTGAATCATTACTTTTTGCAATGCTCCTATCCGGAGAAATTGAGATTGAAACGAATCAAATTGAACAGATCAAAAAGATGTGTGGTTCTGAAACTGAATTTGCGGTTTTATCTCTTAAGCAACATCTGAGTAAAATCAAACCGGAGTGGAAATTGCCTATCGTTGAAATCGCTATACCTTCCCTGAAAGAGATGAGTGAAGAGCAATTTGGCCGGTTTCGCTCAACCCTCTCTGAACTGATCAACGCGGATGGCAAAGTAACACTGTTTGAATACGCATTAGAAAAAATAGTCACCCATCAACTGGAAGTCGTCTATTCAAAAAAAGCCGATCCTGAAATCACTCATGCCAACCTGAATAAATTGGGCGGTGAAATCTCATTGCTGATTTCCGCAATTGCTCACGAAACCACAGGTAATCCTGAAGAAGCCTGGAATGCTGCTATTCAGACGTTACCCGTAAAACTGAAAGAGGAGTTTACTTTTATAAAACAGTCAGATTGTACGTTTGATGCCGTCGATCAAGCGCTTGAAGAGCTCGGTAAGAGCAGTGGCGCCATCAAGAAATCATTTTTGAATGCAGCCTTGCACTCAATAGCGCAAGACGGCATATCCAACCGAAAAGAGATGGAATGGGTTCGTGCAATGGCAGCCGCAATCGATTCGCCACTGCCTTTGATGTGATGAAAAGGGTGTTTTTTACAAATACTACAACGTCATGCCGACTACTCTCAACACTCAACACTCAACACTCAACACTCAACACTCAACACTCAACACTCAACACTCAACACTCAACACTCAACACTCAACACTCAACACTTATTCAAAGTCCGTAATCAACACCTCAGACGGGCCCCCTTCTGCCCTGAGCCTGGCAGAAACCTCTTCCGCGTCTCTAAGAACTCTCAACATATTCAATCCTGCGATTTTACGTAGATCAGATTCAGAATATCCTCTGGAAAGCAGTTCCGCAAAGAGTGCCGGGTAGGTAGAAACATCTTCCAATCCAAGGGGTAGTGAAGATACACCATCATAGTCACCGCCAATGCCGACGTGATCTACACCGATCAAATCACGAATATGATCAATGTGGTCTGCAACTTGTTCTAATGTGGATTTAGGTGCTTCCCTTTCTGAATTCCAAACCTGCATGTACTGCGATACACTGTCGGGCTGACCCGGATAGAGAGACTCCATTTTACTTTGATGAGCAGACCTTTCTGCATAATATTGTCTCAACTCTTCAGATGTAAATGACTCCACAAAGGTTACCATCACAATACCGTTATTCTCTTTTGTAAGCTGAAGCATCTCATCCGGCACATTTCTTGGATGACCGGATAGTGCCCTTGCGTTGGAGTGTGAAAACATCACCGGTGCTTCTGTTACCCGAAAAGCATCTTCCATCGTTGCCGGTGTGGTATGGGATAGATCGACCATCATGCCAAGACGATTCATCTCTCGAATCACCTCTTCGCCAAATTCAGTAAGTCCGTCATGTTGAGGATCATCCCCTGCTGCGTCTGCCCAATCCAGGGTGCGGCTATGTGTGATGGTCATATAACGAGCTCCCAAATCATACATCCCCCTGAGAGTCGCCAGGGAGTTCGCAATCGAATGGCCGCCTTCCATTCCGATAAGAGAAGCTATTTTACCCTGTACAAATATTCTCTCCACATCATCTGCAGTCAATGCCAGTTCAAAAACATCCGGATACATGTCACTCATTCGATGCACAAAATCGATCTGTTCCATCGTCTGTTTTACAGCTTCATTTTCAGGGAGTCCAGCCGATACATATACCGACCACCATTGTGCTCCAACACGCCCTTCACGCAGACGATTGATATCCGTATGCATGGGTCGCTCCAAATGTGTTGTATCATAAAAATCCAATTCTGAAAATTTATAACCTACCCTGTTTCGATACTGCAATGGAGCATCATTGTGGCCATCAAAAAGGGGTACACTTTCCAGTATTTCTATCGCTTGATCCATATGATCACTGCGATCTGTTTGAGCAGAAAGGGATCCGCAACCAATGATCAATAGGGAAAAAAATGAGTAGATAAGAGTTTTCATTGCAGTAGTTTTAGCTTTTTTCAGTTTTAGTCTCGATGTAAACATATCAATTTTGTTCGCTTTATAATAAAACTTTTGGCCTTAAAAAGGCACTCTTGCCGTTCTCACTCTGACAACCGGCTCTGTTTGAGTCCAGGCAACAAAAATATGGTCATCCGACTGTGCAATTCTTGGAAATCCACTGGTTCGGCTGCTCGCAGTTGTACCAACCGTGATTGGTTCTACAGCGGTACCATCTTCGTTAATCTCTTGAAGCATTACATATCCGGTATCGCCTTCCTGATGCATCCAACTCGCAAACAGTGATCCCTCATCAGTGATAAGAAGATCTGTACGGCCTAACGCACCCTCATTTGCAATCAAAATGGGCTCCTCAAAGTTGTTTCCGCCATCAAAAGATTGCGCTAACTTAACCCCGGAGTTCATCTCTACACCTGTATACCATATTACAGCGACATGATCGCCCGATACAGCGATGCGGGGCCCATTGACCGGACAAGCCTGAATCTTCCAGTCATCTTCATGAACAGGAACCGGATCTGACCAGTTTCCATCCGCTGAAGAGAACCGGCTGATCATTATATCTCTGACTTCATCAGAGGTTCTCCCTCTATAAACAGCTAAAAAATCTCCGTTTATCTCTGCCAAATCTGTTTGACAACAATCACAAACCGTTTCATCAATCACTCTTTTTTCGGATATCTCCCCACTGGAGGATATGACTGCGGATCGCAGCATCATCGATTTTGTCATATCTTCATATTCATGATGTGCTCTTCCATCCGTATTTCTGCCATCCAGCCAAATGGCTAAAACTCGAGTTGAGTCTATCGGCTGCATAGTTACAAAACCATGTTCAGTAGGAGTATCATCCATGTGCGGTGTAATGATTTGCTCCCATCTCCCAGTTTCTTCATCCTGAAAACCAATTTGAACATGATAAGCATAAGTCCCTCCTTCTACCTTCCGAAGCCAATGAACAGCAGATGCTTCACCATTAATTCCTACAACAGATGGAAAATCAGCCCAGTTCACAAAAAAATCAGTCGCTACACTAACCGTTTGAGGCACTGTCCATCTTCCATCATTAAAAGTTGAATATTGAAGTGCATCGATCTCTTCTTCAATATTTGTGATCCAGCTCATGTAGAGAGTATTCTGATTGTCTTTGTAGAGATAGGGGAAACGGCTTCCAACTTCGCCGGGGTTATTAAGAGTGTATTGATAAACCGGTTGCTGCAAATCTCGCTGACAGGTGGCCAAAAAAAGAAAAAGTAAAAATAAAACAAGGAGTTGTCTCAGTTTGTACATATACATAAAAAATTTGAATCCATTCTATTTGGAACAGCAAGGTCTAATGTAAAGAATCCTAAACGAATCCGCATAGGTTAATTACTCAAATCAACAGTAACATTTGCCACTCTTTTACTGTGAGGACTCATGAATGATCTGTATTTTGTCTGTCTAAATAAATGACTTAAAGAATATATGCTTCACATTGACAATATCACGCTGTTTTTTGGCGAAAGACCGCTTTTTGACACCATTACTGCTATGATCAATCCCGGTGAGCGAATCGGGCTGGTTGGTCCCAACGGAGCCGGAAAATCAACACTTTTGAAATTGATTGCCGGGCTTCAGCAAGCGGATTCAGGTGCAATCAAGATGAGTAATCAAGCCACCATTGGATATCTGCCACAGGATGGTGTGGACCCCGATCCCGATTTGAACGTCTTTGAAGAGGTGGAACAGGTTTTTAAAGATATCTTAGCCCAAAGAGACCGTCAGGAAGAGGTACAAAAACTGCTGGAAAAACTCGATCCGGAGAGTGATGAGTATCATCAAGCTGTGCAAGAGTTTGGACAGCTCCAGCATGAGCTTGAAAATATGGGCGCCTACTCGATCAAATCTGATATCGTTCGTGTCTTGAAGGGATTGGGATTCAATGAAAAAGATCTCTCCAGATCCACAACCGAATTTAGTGGTGGGTGGTTGATGAGAATTGCTCTGGCAAAACTCCTGCTTTTAAACCCCACCTATCTGCTCTTGGATGAGCCTACGAATCACCTCGATATTGAGACACTGCAATGGATTGAAGATTTTTTACTTCAGTTTGAGGGGGCTGTTATATTGGTATCTCACGACAGATCATTCCTGAATATAGTTACAACTCGAACGTTGGCACTTCAGAATGGAGATTTATACGACTATTCCGGCAATTACTCTTTTTATGAGAAGAAGTATGCCGAAGAACTTGAAATGCTGAAAAAGCAGTATGAAAATCAGCAGAAAGAGATTAAACAGACTCAAGATTTTATTGACCGATTTCGCGCCAAAGCGACAAAAGCAAAGCAGGTTCAGAGTCGTATTAAGCAGCTGGAAAAACTGGAAAGGATCACGTTTGAGGAGGATCAATCTGAAATATCCTTTCGCTTTCCAGCACCTGAAAGGTCAGGGCAGCTCGTTCTGACTCTGCAAAATCTAGTAAAAAAATATGGCGATCTGACCGTTTTTGATCGAGTCGATTATGAAGTGGAGCGGGGAGATAAAATTGCGGTGGTCGGGCCGAATGGAGCGGGTAAATCTACCTTAATCCGTATCCTGGCAGGTATAGAACCGGTTACCAGTGGAAAAAGAGAGGTGGGTTACAATGTAACTCCCGGGTACTTCGCCCAGCATCAGGCAGAGGAACTGAATCCGCAAAACACGGCTTTGGATGAGATGCGACTGGCCGGTTCAAGGGAATCGGAAACCCGCCTTCGCACAATTTTGGGATGTTTTCTGTTTATTGGTGATGACGTTTTTAAGAAGGTAAAAGTACTGTCGGGTGGAGAAAAGAGCCGGTTGGCACTTGCCAAAATGCTGCTAAACCCGGGTAATTTTCTCATTTTTGATGAACCTACCAACCACTTGGATATGCAGTCAAAAAATATTCTTCAACAGGCACTTCAGCAATTTGAAGGCACTCTCATGATTGTTTCTCATGATAGAGATTTTCTGGACCCGATCGTTGATAAGACCCTTGAAGTTCAGCCCGGCCGACTCAAAACATGGCTGGGAAATGTGAGTTATTATCTGGACAAAAAACGTGAAGAAACCACCGGCGTAGTGAAACAGGAGGAGAGTAGTACCCAGAGTGATGGCCGCAGCAGAAAAGAACAGCGCCGGGCAGAAGCTGAAAAACGAAATGCACTCTCAAAGAAGATCAAACCGCTCAAAAAGCGCCTGACCGAGATTGAAGCAGAGATAGAAAAAGGGGAACAACAAAAAACTGAAATCGAAAAACTGATGAGCGCCGAAAGTTTTTATGATGACGCTGAAGCGGTCAAGAAGAGTTCGATGAAGTATGAATCTATTAAATCGAACCTTTCAGACCTGCTCAACAAGTGGGAAGAAGTCGCCGGGCGAATCGAATTTGTGGAAAAAGAGGAGGGGTGAGGTGAATCTAATGAATCAAATTCATCAATCTCTCAAACCTTGGTAAAAACCGTTCCCCATCCCAGGAAAAATAGATAATTCCGGCTTTACCAATCACATGATCGTAAGGTACAAACCCCCAATAGCGACTATCCTCACTGTCATCGCGATTATCACCCATCATAAAATAATAATCTTGCTGGATAGTATACCGGTTGGTCTCTTCGCCATTGATGGTAAAGGAATCGCCTACCCTTTGAACACTAATTCTCTCATACCTCTCCAAGATGTCCTGATAAAGATGCCAGTTTTCGGCTGATAATTCAACTTCCATACCACTATATGGAACTGTAAATTCATCCATATTATCATGATTGGTAAATCCTCTGGAGAAGTTGAAACCCCTTCTGCTGAACGTATCATAATCGTTTGGCAGTACAAATTTTTCGACACTAACAATCTCAGGCCACTCACTCATCTGTTCAGCAACTTCTGCTGTCATATTCATGATATAGGTATTTTCATTACTCTGTAAAATGGCAGCGCCGGCATCTCCCACCTTCGTCGGACTCAGACGAATACGATCTCTTGATTCCACCCGATGATTAAACATCAGCGTCTCATATTGATTGGCATCCTCTCCATTTACATAGAGTAATTTGTCCGTGATCTGAATTGTATCACCCGGGATACCTACTGCCCGTTTAATGTAATTTGTTTTTACAGATATAGGAGCTACATCAATTGGATAATTAAAAACGACAATATCATCCCGTTTTATCTCTGAGTATCCCGGAATTCTGAGCCAGGGAAGATTTACCCCCGGTGTATAAATATCTGTAAAAGGTACGGATAGAGTCATGGGTGTCCGCGGACCGTAAGCAAGTTTTGTTACAATCAAAAAATCTCCGGTCAGAAGAGTTTTTTCCATACTAGGAGTTGGAATTCGGTAGGCACCAAAGAAAAAGGTACGTAGGATGATGGCGGCAATAAAAGCCCAGACCAATGCATCAAGCCACTCTCTAGCCCAATGTTTTGCGGTATTGTTTTCTGCAATCTTTCTGGATTGTCTTTTAGATGCGGCCGACTCTTTTTTGGAAATTTTATTCTTTTTCAATTATGAGCACTATTTAATTTAGTTAAAGGATGGTCTGTTTATCATCTCATTTTTGAATTCACCATCTATAAACTGAACAAGATACCATTGCTCTCTTTCAGGTGAAAAATAATAATCACTATACTCTGTAGGTGTTCCTTCATCACCCATTAACATACGATTGAGTGTACGTTTCACCTGCGGCATCAAGTCAATATATCGACTCGCACCGACATAGACCAAACCATTTTCAAATGGGCCATCCAAATCCAGGATCATCAATGGCATCTCTCCATCAATAATAAACCAATATTCAAACTGAATCGCTTTCCCCGGCCTGAAATTGTTATTAATTAAATCTTTGATTGTTTGAGTGGGTTCACCAAACACGGCTTGAAGCCGGGATCGGATCTCAATCGTTGGAATTCGATCGATCGTTGTCGGATTGTAGAGCCCTTGACCCGTCCAATTAATCGAACTGAAACGCTGCTCAAATGCTGCACGCTCAGAAAATTCAACTTTACGAATTTCAGGATCTGCAAATTGAGCATTAGCAGCAACCCAGGCTAAACTAAAAATAGTAACAAATAAAAGTCTGCGTAAAATTAGCATAATATCGGGGGTTTATTTTGATTCTTCATCCATAGATAGAACAGCCAGAAATGCTTCTTGAGGAATTTCAACAGTTCCAACCTGTTTCATTCTCTTTTTACCTTCTTTCTGTTTTTCAATCAGTTTACGCTTTCTACTGATATCACCACCATAACACTTTGCTGTCACGTCTTTTCTCAAAGCTCGCACAGTGTCACGGGCGATAACACGTGAACCGATGGCTGCCTGAACTGCTACTTCAAACTGCTGCCGTGGGATAAGTTCCTTTAATTTTGAACAAACTTTACGACCCTGGTGATACGCCTTATCCCGATGAGAAATACTTGAGAGTGCATCCACCGGTTCACCATTCAACAGTATGTCTAAACGTACCAAGTCCCCAACTCGGTATTCAAGAAGTTCATAATCTAAAGAAGCATATCCACGTGTTCCGCTTTTTAAACGATCGTAGAAATCAAAAACGACCTCCGCCATCGGTAATTCATAGGTGATTTCAACACGGTTATTCTGCATAAAATGTTGATTTACATAAACCCCTCTTCTCTCCTGACAGAGAGCCATTATCGGGCCTATATAATCTGCAGGAGTCAAAATACTTGCTTTGATATACGGTTCCCACACTTTATCTACCTTGCCCGCATCCGGCATCTCACTCGGATTATCCACTTTGATTCGTTTTCCATCCTCTGTATCCAGTTCATACCGAACGTTTGGGACGGTAGTGATAATATCAATATTAAACTCTCGATCGAGCCTCTCCTGAACTATCTCCATGTGCAACATTCCCAAGAATCCCGCCCGAAAACCAAACCCAAGCGCCTTAGATGTCTCCGGCTGATAGGTCAAGGAAGCATCATTTAACTGCAACTTTTCGAGTGCAGTTCGCAGATCTTCAAAATCCTCAGTCTGAGTAGGAAAAATCCCACTGAATACCATCGGTTTTACATCTTTATAACCCTCAATTGCTTTTTCTGCTCTCCTTTTTTGATGGGTGATGGTATCACCTACTTTGGCATCCTGAAGAGATTTAACACTGCCTATTACATAACCCACCTCTCCGGCTTCAAGAATATTTGTCGGCTCTTTTTTTAATTTCAAATATCCGATCTCCTCCGCAAAATACTCCTTTTTGGTTGCCATAAAATAGATCGGATCCCCTTTCTTTAACGTCCCTTCAATGACTCTTACATATGCGATGGAACCACGATATGTGTTAAAAATGGAGTCGAAAATAAGTGCTTTCAGTGGTTTGTCTACTTCTTGAGTCGGTGACGGGACCTTATCAACGATCTCCTCTAAGAGCTCATTCACACCCGCCCCGGTTTTACCCGATACATGCAAAATATCTTCATATTTACAGCCTATCAGATCCACAATCTGTTGACCGACTGCTTCCGGCTCTGCACCCGGCAGGTCAATTTTATTCATCACCGGAATAATTTCAAGTCCTTGTTCAATGGCTTGATATAGATTGGATATCGTTTGAGCTTCAATACCCTGAGCCGCATCTACAATCAACAATGCTCCTTCGCAAGCTTTTAATGCCCTGGATACTTCATAAGCAAAGTCAACGTGACCCGGTGTATCGATCAAGTTATATGTATAAACATCTCCATTTGGCCGTTTGTAATCCATCCGAATGGCATGACTCTTGATCGTAATACCACGTTCTCTCTCCAGATCCATATCATCCAGAACCTGTTCTTGCATCTCTCTTTCACTAATTGTCCCGGTTCGCTCCAGAAGCCGGTCGGCGAGTGTAGATTTGCCGTGATCAATGTGCGCAATAATGCAAAAATTTCGAATCTTCTTCATGAATGCCTTTGAATGGAAAAACTAAAATTACAGAAGCTTTAAATATACGAACTAGAAACGGGCAATGGAACCTTACCTCTACTCTTTTTTCATTTCAAACCGTTTCATTTCTGATGGCAACAGATATACATCATCAAAAAAAGGAATAAGTTCTGAACTGTCCATGAGTAATTTGGAGAGATCAACCTCTGTTTGTGCTCTCTCTTTCGGTAAAAATGTTCCACTCATATGTCCGAGTGCTGTTTTAAAAAGTTGCTCTTCAGGATCTCCCAATGGGGGTAGTCCGCCTACAAGATAGTTGAACTCACTTTGAGCAGTCGTACCCGCTGTTGGCAGGAATCCCTCCGGATAATCTTCACCATCTGCATTAAAAATTTTAAAGATGATCGGCTGCATTGCCCGTTTATGGTTCGGATTTATCATAGAACGCTGTTCACTATCTCGTGGCGAATAATTGGCCCCAGGGGCATCATAAACAGTGATAGATCCCTCATCTTTCCCAATTGTTGGCCTTCCAATCAAAACCACATCAATTCCATATGGCCTCAGCCCATTAATAACCGTTTCACTCGCAGAGGCTGTCCGTAAACTGGTAAGAATATAGACACGTGAAAGCCCCAAAGAATTTAATACAGGATCATCCCCACTAACTGGAGACCCTGATACGTCATAAATAGGCACCCTTGTAAAAAATGAAAACTCTTCATTATTTGATGATCTTTTATTGTTATATCTTAACTCGGCAAATATTGAATTATCACTTTCTCCCGAGATCATGCTCGCCAACAGTGCACTGGTCAACAACGCTCCGCCTCCATTATATCTGAGATCCAATACCAATTCATTGACACCATTTTCCTTAAAGGTCCCGAAACGATCGTTCAGCTCTTCATGGAAGTTGAACCGAAAGGAGTTATAGAGCAGATATCCTACAGTCCTAGATCCAAAATTGTACATTCGAAAGGTGTGAATCGGATTTTCAGTTAACGTTTCCGAAATCACCTGAACCGTTTCATTGGTATTTTGAATTAGATATCCGTTTTCAAATCTGCGTACAGTTGCCATCGTTAAAACATATTCATCGTCATCAAACAAATCGGCATTGATCGGAAAAGTAAGATTCTGTCCATTAATGCCTCTAAATATATCACCTCTCTTTAAGCCTGCTCTATCTGCCGGTGAATCATCTACTACATATTGTACAAAACCAAAAACATTGCTGCTGTTAGGCTCTTGCCCCAGTCCAAATCGAAAACCAAACGATTTCGACGTACCTAAACGGGCAGCTTCATGAACTTCATAATCATCAATAAACCATGAAAAATCATCTTCCAGATCATATTTTAGATGATCAAAAAGCTCACGTTCATCATCATAAACATTTAAAAATTGACTAAACGCACGTTTATCATCTTTCCTGGAATCCGCCAAATCCGCTACCCTGTCCTGCCAGTAATACCAATAGTTTAATCCATTCCAGACAAACTGTTTCTCCTCTGATGCAGTTATTTCACCACCATCAGTCGCTGAAGTGCTTGTGTCACAAGATTGTAAGATGAACAATCCGGTTAGTAGTAAAATTAAAACGTGAAACTTTTTCATCGACTTGAATTTAGATTAAATATTTTGTCAGCTACATTCGTTACAACAGTGATCTTATTTAATGTCTAAGCATATAACAGATGAAACGTAAATTTATTTTTATCCTGCTTATTTCGATACTTTTGTGGAGTTGTAAATCATCAGAACCACCTAAAGAGTCAACATCTGATCAACCTTTTGAAATTACGGTTCAGCATTGGTTTGCTAATCCTGATTCATACTCAAATTTTACCGAACGAGGCATTGACGTTACCATTATTTTTCATGAAGGTGATCGTACATTGACTCCCGAATACGTAATATTCAATGACCGAAAATCATTTTCCCCCATCATTACACCGACTGTTGAACATGTCTATAAGATCGAAGCAAGGATCATTCTTGAATCATCACTGTTACAACAAATATCTGAAAGAGTGAATCAAACCAATCGACTTGTTTTCACAAATAGTGATGGCGAGCATCTCTATATGGAGTTTAAGGAGTGGGAAACACTTCCGAACAGATATGATTGAGTCGTTTACTATTCGTCGATCGGACTTAATAATTCAACATGTAGTCTGAATTTTTCCCCTTCCATCGCCATCTCATCATAGATTTCACGAATGAGATCAAAGATAACATCCGACTCTCCCTTAACACTTGTTGACAAATAGTTTACATCTACTTCAACATCGTGTTGTGCAACAAACTCAATAAGATCTTGTACAATTTCTTTCGGATGATCTGTGTATAGAGGGATGTAGGTTATCTGGGCGATCGTTTTCATACGTATGTATCGATTAATTAATGGTTGATCTTATGGAACAAATATATTGAATAGAAAGTATAACAGTACGATTTAATAGTAAATCAAAAATTTAGATAGCAAGAGAAATCAATAAAAATATCGGAACGGTCAACTTCAGTAATTGAGTAAACTTTTTACCCCTAAAACACCGAAACCCCGGTTCTGATCGAATCGGGGTTTTCTTTTTTCCCATCTCGTCGCTACCACTTGGAACGGTATTAAAAATTATTGGCTTCACATTTACGAATTCCATAGTTTACATCCATGGTAAGAAACAGTCTCCATACCTCTTTTACAAAAAGACACCATCTCGGTGTTCATGGGCATCTTGTGCACTAATACCCCCCTCCACCGCACAATAACTTACACCCACTTTCAACTTATTTATCCTTAAATTAAGATCTCTATGAGAACATTAGACTCAACCACTTCATTACGTATTGCTGTCCAAAAAAGCGGTCGATTAACTGATAAAACCATCACTCTACTCGAAGGAATCGGCTTGAAATTTGACGACTACAAGAGAAGTTTACTCGTCAAATGCTTAAACTTTGATGTAGAACTCCTGCTGATTCGGGATGATGATATTCCCGAGTATGTTGAAGATGGAGTTTGTGATCTCGGATTTGTAGGCGCCAATGTGGTAGCGGAAGATGAAGCCGATGTTACCGTTCTGCGTGGACTCAATTATGGGGTCTGCAGACTTTCCCTTGCGGCACCCAAAGAGGACAATCTTAAAACAGCGACTGATTTTGCCGGAAAAAAAATTGCTACCAGCTATCCCGGAATCACCAAGCGCTATTTTGATTCCAAAAATATTGATGTAAAAATCGTCACGCTTTCGGGTTCAGTAGAAATCGCACCTCGTCTGGAAATTGCAGATGCGATTAGTGATCTGGTCTCTACAGGAGGTACACTCAAAGCGAACGGACTCGAAGAGGTGATCAACATTTTTGACTCTGAAACCCAACTGGTAAAAACCAATAAACCTCTCTCTCCCGGCAAATTGGATCTGATTGAGCGAATTTTACAACGGATTGAAGGGTATCAGAAGGCTGCAAAAAGCAGGTATATCCTGATGAACGCACCACAAGAGGCCGTTGAAAAAATTAAAGAGATTTTACCCTCTCTTAAGAGTCCGACCGTAATGCCTCTTGCCGATAATGGAATGGTAGCGATCCACGCTGTTGTTCCTCTATCTACTTTTTGGGATGTCATGGAACAGCTGAAAGATGCCGGTGCTACCGGAATTGTGATGCTACCGATTGAAAGTATGATAGCTTAACACCAATAGTTTAAATTTTCACGACTCACGACTCTTATCAAATGAAAACATATCGTTACAATACATTGTCTAATGAGGAGATCGAAAAGCTCTTTTTGAGACCTAAAATTGATTTTAGTACGATTTTTGATACGGTTCAACCTATTCTTGATGATGTTAAAGAGCGTGGTGACCAGGCCATTCGATCCTATACCCAAAAATTTGACGGTGTAGAGCCGGACAAAGTCACAATAGATCCACAAGAGTTAGAGATTCAGCTGGACCCAAATATAAAGGATGCCATTGACAGAGCTCTCAAAAATATCACCATTTTTCATAAAAATCAGACAACCGATTCACTTCATGTTGAAACGGAGCCGGGAATATTCTGCAGTCGTGTAACAAGACCTATACAGAGGGTGGGTCTCTACATACCCGGTGGAACTGCGCCACTTCCCTCAACTGCGATGATGCTTGGAGTTCCGGCAATGCTGGCCGGTTGTGATACGATTGTTTTAGCTACGCCACCCACGAAAAATGGGACCGTTCCCGACTCTGTGGTCTATGTAGCTCAACAAATTGGAGTAAAAACCATCGTAATAGCGGGTGGAGCACAAGCTATTGCCGGAATGGCTTACGGTACAGAGTCCATACCAAAAGTGGATAAAATATTCGGGCCGGGTAATCAATATGTAACCGCAGCAAAAATGATTTTGCAAAACAGCGAAGCGATGGTTGCGATCGACATGCCGGCCGGTCCATCAGAAGTGTTAGTCATCGCTGATGGTGATGCAAATCCTGAATTTGTTGCAGCAGATCTGCTCTCTCAGGCGGAGCATGGGTCTGATAGTCAGGCCGTATTGGTTGCAACAAAAGAGTTTGATTCCGAAAATTTAATCCGGGTATTGAAGACTCAACTGGAACAGCTCCCAAGAAAAGAATTTGCTTCGGAAGCCCTCTCTAAAAGCTACATTTTAGTGGTAGACAACAGCTCTGAAGCGATGGAATTTTCAAACCGATATGCTCCTGAACACCTTATCATCAACACAAAAGATGCAGAGGAGTTATCGATGGATGTCCAGAATGCAGGATCTGTATTTATTGGCCCGTGGACACCCGAAAGCATGGGGGATTATGCCTCCGGTACAAACCACACCCTTCCTACCTATGGGTATGCAAAAATGTATAGTGGGGTCTCACTTCAAAGTTTTCAAAAATTTATTACCATGCAACGAGTGACTCAAAAAGGCCTTCAACGTTTAGGCCCAACTGTAGAAACTCTTGCTCAACTTGAAGGCCTGGATGCACACCGAAATGCAGTAACCATTCGATTGAATAATATTAACGAGGAGTGAAAAATTTTCTGCAATGAATATCAAATCACTATTACGAGAAAATATCCGGAATCTGGTTCCTTATCGAAGTGCACGGGATGATTTTAACGAGGGTTTGCTGCTGGATGCCAATGAAAACAGTTTGGGCGCTCCTATCCGTAACCAACTTGATCTGCATAGATATCCATCCCCTACACAGGATGCGCTGAGAAAAAAAATCGCAGCCTGGAGGAGAATCGACTTTGAAAATATCTTTCTGGGTGTCGGAAGTGATGAACCAATCGACCTGATCATCCGGATGTTTTGCGAACCCGGTCAGGATTCTATTCTCACTACACCACCAACCTATGGCATGTACAAGGTTGCAGCAAATATCAACAATGTGAATGTCAAAGAGGTGCTTCTTACACCCAATTTTCACTTACAAGTAGATGAGATTCTGAAAACGGCCAATGCTCATTCAAAAATTCTATTTTTATGCTCGCCCAACAATCCGACCGCTAACGGTTTAAAAAAAACGGATATCCTTAAATTGATTACCCAATTCCCCGGAATTGTGGTTCTGGATGAGGCGTATATCGATTTCAGTGGACAGGAATCGATGGCTGAGCTCGTTCAGCAATATTCAAATCTGATCGTTCTTCAAACCTTTTCAAAATCGTTTGGTTTAGCCGGTATCCGATTGGGTATCGCTATCTCAAATCCCGAAATTATCGAGGTGATGTTAAAGGTAAAAGCACCTTATAATATCAATAAACTCACTGCTGATTTAGCCTTGAAAGCGTTTGATCAGATGCAGGTCATGAAAATCAATCTCGAAAAGATTATTGAAGAGCGTGATTATGTTGCCGAGCAACTCTCCTACGCAGAGGATGTTGAAGAAGTTTACCCATCTGATTCCAATTTTCTGTTATTCAAGATTAAAAATGCCCTGAAAATCTACCAGAAACTGGCTCAAAAAGGCGTTATCGTTCGGTACAGAGGCAATGAACCCCATTGTGAAGATTGCCTGAGAGTGACCATCGGGATGCCGGATGAAAACATTCGGTTCCTCAAAACCCTTAAGGAGGTTCTATCATGAAAATACAGATTGACATATCAGCTCTGAGCAGTAAATCCGAGAATTTATTCCCACAAACTGCACTTTTTGGAATGAAATCACTTTTGGAGTCCGGATGTGACCTCACCTTCCCATACGAAGAACTATCCGAAACTCAACAATCCCTATTACAAAACGAAGCTATTCAATCTTCAGACACTGCTAAGGAACACTTTGATGGAATTATCACTTTGGAAAACGGTCAGCTAATCTTTAAAAAAGGGGATGATACATATGCTGTTGCTGAGAGTTGGAATCAACTAAGCAGAAATATTCTTTATCCTGTCAGAAAAACAACGCTTAACCGAGAGACTAAGGAGACAAAGATCTCACTATCCCTGAATCTGGATGGTACCGGTCAGAGCAACATCCAAACAGGGTTGGTCTTTTTTGATCACATGCTGGATCAGATTGCTCGACATGGATTGATCGATCTGGATCTGACATGCGAAGGAGATCTGGATGTTGATGAACATCATACCATTGAAGATTGCGCCATCGCATTGGGAAATGCTATCCGTGTTGCACTTTCCAAAAACAAAGCCGGAATCCAGCGATACGGCTTTGTGCTTCCCATGGATGAGGCTCAGGCAACCGTCGCTATCGATCTTTCTGATCGGCCCTATTTACGATGGGAAGTAAACCTAAAGAGGGAGTATGTTGGAGATTTCCCTACAGAGATGCTAGAACATTTTTTTTATACGTTGGCAATGAACGCCAAGGCAACGCTACATGTTAAAGCTGACGGCAAAAATGAACATCATGTCATAGAATCCATTTTTAAAGGATTTGCAAAGGCACTTCGTTTTGCTGTAAACAGGAACGAACGTATAAAGGGAATACTCCCATCTACAAAAGGATTGATCTAAGACTGTGATAGGAATTGTTAAGTACAAAGCCGGGAATTTAGCATCTGTATCAAATGCATTAGAACGGCTTGGTGGCACTTTTTTTATTTCCGATGATCCGGATGAGTTGGAAAAGGCTACTGCGATCATCTTTCCTGGTGTAGGTCATGCAGCAGCAGCGATGGACGATCTGAGAGCGAAAGATCTGGATGTTTGGCTTAAATCAACTAAAAAGCCTGTATTAGGTATCTGTCTCGGAATGCAATTGTTGTTTGAAACATCCGAGGAAGGAGATTGTAAAACACTTGGAATTATACCGGGCAGACTCAAGAAATTTGATTCAACCAAAGCAAAAGTACCCCACATGGGTTGGAATCAGTTCGATACCAAAACAGATCATCCGCTGATCAAGGGTATCGGCAACAAGCAGTTTTTATATTATGTGCATGGCTACTACGCACCGACCAATGAGTTTACACTCGCTTCCTGTCTCTACATTAAAGACTTTGCTGCAGTAGTCGCAAAAGATAATTTCATGGGTGTTCAATTCCATCCCGAAAAATCAGGCCAGGTAGGATCCCTGTTACTGCAAAATTTCCTGGATTTGATTGAAGGGAGAAGTGAAAAGTGAGACGTGCTCTGAGCGTATCATTACCCGCGTTAGCGAAAAGTTAAAAAGTTGAAGTTCACCGAGCACAACAATTCCCACAACATCATGCCGGACCTGGAAACTGTGACGACTTAACCAATGCGCATAAGTGATGAACTTTGAATTGTAGATCTTGCATCACGTTAGTTGATTCCCACGTTTCACAATTTACGCCCATCATTGGTTATTGATTACATCTCATCGTAATTTAGTGTCTGCTAAAAACAGGCCTGATTTTAAAACTCTCACTGTAACAATGAAGATTATCCCCGCTATTGACCTTCTGGATGGACAAGCCGTTCGACTTCAGAAAGGCGACTACTCAAAAAAGACAATTTATAATCACGATCCTCTGGATGAGGCTCGCAATTTTAAAGATGCTGGGTTTACACACATACACGTCGTGGATCTGAATGGTGCCAAAAGTGGCCGATTTGAGAATCTACCGATTATTCGGGCGATGATTGATGAACTAGGTCTTTCCGTCCAGACAGGAGGCGGTGTTCGAAGTGACGGAGATATTGAATTGCTGATAAAAAATGGATTAAGTGGTGTAATCTGCTCATCCCTGGCTGTCAAAAAACCTGATGAGTGGCTGGATGCAATCAAAACCTACCCTGATAAGATGATTTTAGGTTTGGATCTCAAAGATGGGAAAATGGCTTATGGGGGGTGGCTTGAGACATCGGATGCTCCGATTGAGTCCTTCTTGCAACCCATGATTGACGCTGGGCTCCGCACCGTACTCAGCACAGACATTGCACGCGACGGTATGCTGAGCGGACCTAACGTAGAGATGTATCAAGATCTGCAAAACCGTTTTCCCGATCTAAACTGGATTGCATCAGGTGGAGTCTCATCCCTAAAAGATCTCATCGACCTGCAAAACCATAATCTACATGGAGTGGTGGTAGGGAAAGCTTACTATGAAGGGCATATTCATTTGAAGGAGATGGTGCAGCTGCATAATGAGTGAAAAGGCAGAAGGCAAACGGCAGAAGGCAAACGGCAGAAGTGGGACTGCATTGTAATAAATTAGGACATAGCTGTGCTAATCAGCAATCTCCGCGGTTACCCATTTAGGTTCTAGTAGCATTCCCTTAAACATGCCATTATTCTCTTTTTTATTCATATACACTACGTTAGTTTGAAATATCTGATGACTGTTATTGCACTTTGTCTATTCGTTAAACGAACTTTATGAAACTTACTTTTGATGGTTTACACTTGAAATGCAGACGCTACCTAAAAAATTTTTATCTTTGTCGTCATAAACTATGCTTACAAAACGAATCATACCCTGTCTAGACATCAAGAACGGCCGCACCGTTAAGGGGGTGAACTTTATCGGTCTGAGGGATGCCGGCGATCCAATCGAATTGGCTCGGCGTTACACGAATGAAGGTGCCGATGAATTGGTCTTTCTGGATATCACTGCCACAAAGGAAAAACGGAAAACGTTGGTTAATCTTGTGAGAGAGATTGCAAAAGAGATCAATATCCCATTTACTGTTGGTGGCGGGATCCGAACGGTTGACGAGATAGAGGAAATTTTGAAAGCAGGGGCAGATAAAGTTTCCCTCAACAGTTCGATTGTGAAGAATCCGGAACTATTGACTGAAGCATCCTCTGCATTTGGATCACAGGCGATTGTCGCAGCTGTGGATGCAAAGCGAGTGAATGAATCATGGGAAGTTTTTGTGAAAGGTGGCTCAGAGGCGACTGGGATCGATGCCATCGAGTGGATGAAAAAAGTGGAACTATTGGGGGCAGGAGAAATTCTTTTAACCAGTATGGATCGGGATGGCACAAAATCCGGTTTTGATATAGATCTGTTGAAAATAGTCAATCAAACCGTTACCATCCCTGTGATTGCAAGTGGAGGAGCAGGTACAATCGAGCACTGTTGCGAAGCTGTTCTCAAAGGATATGCAGATGCAGTGTTGGCAGCGAGTATCTTTCACTTCAGGGAGATTGAAATCTCTGATCTAAAAAAAGAGATGGCACTTCAGGGGATTAGTGTCCGAACAATTAACGAATCAACTAATAAACTAATGGCGAAAGAAGAAATCGAATTTATCTATGATCTGGAAAGATTATTAATCAGCAGACGTGTTGAGAAACCAAAAGGATCGTACTCTACCAAATTGTTTAAAAAAGGTATCGACAAAATCGCCCAGAAATTGGGTGAGGAAGCTGTAGAAACCATTATAGCTGCAAAAAATAAAAAACAGTCCGAACTCGTGGGCGAATCCGCAGATTTAATCTATCACCTTCTGGTCCTGCTCGTCGAAAAGGAAGTTCCATTCGACACGGTTATTCAGGAGATGATGTTGAGAAGTAAAAAGTGAGACGTCAGACATGAGAAGTGAGCGCTCGTCTCACCTCTCACATTTGCCCTATCATCCCGCCGGATAGATATAATTCGCTTCAAAACTGAGCGGTATTCCCAGCCACCAGTAGATCAGTAAGAAAATCGTCCAGGCAATTCCGAATATAATGGAGTAGGGTAACATCATGGAAATCAATGTCCCAATCCCTGTGTTTTTCACATAACGTTGACAGAATACCACAACCAGCGGAAAGTACGGTAACAGTGGCGTGATGATATTGGAAACGGAATCACCCACCCGGTAGGCAGCCTGTGTTAAATCCGGTGAGATTCCCAGTTGCATTAACATCGGCACAAAGATCGGAGCTATCAACGCCCACTTGGCAGATGCAGAACCTACCAGCAGATTAACCCCGGCACTTAAGAAGATAATCCCTACAATGGTTAACTGTCCCGGCAGGGCAAGGGCTTGAAGGAAGTTTGCACCCTTTACAGCAATGAGGAGGCCAATATTTGATTTTCCAAAAGCATCAATAAAAAGGGCACAGAAAAAGGCCATTACAATGTAGTAACCCATGCTCTGCATCGCAGTTGACATGTTATCAATCATATCTTTAGACGATTTGTACTTGCCTGAAGCATATCCATACACAACTCCCGGAATTAACAAAAAGATAAAAATGAGAGGCACAATCGCCTGCATCAGAGGTGCATTGAATGAAAAGAGTGAACTTACTTCCGGATTACTCCAATTCGGATCTCTCAATGATGAACTTTCAGGCCATGCCCACAAAAAGAGGCCGATAATTCCAGCCAGCATAGCAAAAAAACCGAACCAAAAAGCACGACTCTCTTTGGGTGTAACATCCTCCATTTTTGGCATATCGTCTCTGTTTCCATCTACTTTAATACCTGCCAATCTCGGTTCAACAATCTTATCCGTGATATACCAGCCGACAGAAACAATCAACATACAGGATGCCGCAGTGAAATAAATATTATTTAAGGGGTTCAGCTCAATTGCAGGATCCAGTATTCTTGCAGCTTCCAATGTAAAACTCATCAATAGCGGATCGATTGCAGAGGGAATAAAATTGGCTGAAAATCCACCACTCACTCCCGCAAATGCGGCCGCAATTCCGGCTAACGGATGCCTCCCCGCAGCGTAAAAAATCACCCCTCCCAGTGGTATCACCAACACATACCCGGCATCGGCGGCTGTATGACTCACAATGGCAATCAAAATCAACATAGGTGTCAAGAATGTAGCAGGTGTGAATCCAAGCAGCTTTTTGAGTCCGGCATCAATCCAACCCGAGTGCTCAGCCACACCCACGCCGAGCATCGCAACAAGCACAATACCCAGAGGGGCAAAGAGAACAAATGTCCGCACCATCGAAGCTAAAAAGCCTGCCAGACTATCTCCGGTGAGTTGATTTTGGACCTGAAGTTCTGCGCCGGTTAACGGGTGAACCTCACCAAAATCAAAAGGCGAAAGAATGGCTGAAAAGACCCATACAATAATTAACAAGAAGAAAAAGAGCATCGCCGGATCAGGAAGTTTGTTTCCCAGCGTCTCTATTCCATTTAAAAATTTATCAAAAATCGTTCCACTTCCTTCCGAGGACGGAACATTCTTTTTAGAGCTCTTTTTTTCTTCAGCCATCATTATCCGGTTAAGTTATGATTCAGAAAACTAAGCTGAAAATAAGAGATTCAGAGTTCTATACAAGAAAAATTTTTAACGAGGATGACGATATGTTGTCACTCTCTCCCTTTAGATTGAATATAGAAAGTTGGAATCTAATTTTTTTCAGATTCAGTTGACTCACTTTTCATCAAGAGAGCACTCCGCAGAGCTTGAGCACTCATGCGGATCCACAAACAGGAGTTATGGCGAAAGCTATAACTCCTGTATTTAATTCATAGTCATTTGACCATAATAAATCATTCTTCTTTCGATGATCTTGACCTGTTCGTTTTATATAATCTTACCATTGAGGGAATGATTACAATCAAAAAAATTCCCAGAGAAATGACTACCAATATGGTTTCATTGATATTATCAACATCAAATGCTCTTGCGCCGGCTCTGAATACATTTGTAACCCCTATTAAAATGGTCAGATAGACAACAACTGATGTCATTAGATTGTAGAAATTTCCGTTTCTAAACTCTTTAGGCAGCACCCTTTCACTGTTCATCAACAGAAACAATATTACTGCAATGATTGGAAGGATCACACCATTGAGTGCCTGAGCTAATATAATGATGGGTACGGGCTGCAGCTGAATCATACCAAAAAGAAGTCCGGTTGCCAACACCCCGATCCAAACAGCTCTAAACCATTTTCCATTTTCTGCCCAATCCGGATCCAAATTATTCACTGACAAAAGGGATTTACTTGTTATCGAGGCTGCAAGTGCTGCCGTGAGTGCAGAGCTCAACCCTGCTCCAAAAAGTCCGATTGCGAGTAACACTCTTGCTCCACTACCTAATTGATTATCCAACGTCACAGCCAGTGTTTCAAATGAAAACTCCCCTATTACAGCCGTTCCCGTGAGTAGAATGGCTATGGAAATAAGGCCACCTAAACCAATGGCAACCATCAGGCCCACTTTCATTTCTGATGGCGATTGATCATGTTTTAAACCCGAGCCTAAAAAAATACTATACGGAACAACCGTCGTTCCAATCAAACCAAGCACGAGTAGTTCAGAACCGGGAGGTATTGCAGGCTGGATGGCGCCGGATAACAAGGCTGAAAAATCATGGGGCAACATAAAAACAGTTATCAGAAAACAGACACCCATAAAGGCCACGATAACACCTAAAATTGACGCAATTTGTGAAATTGTACCCTTCCATAGTACCGTTGCTGCAATCAAACCGATGAATAAAACGACCAAAGGCAACGATATCCCTGTCCAAATTAGCTTGATACCTGCCACTGCACCCAAAACATTTCCAGCCTCATAAGCTGCACATCCCGCTACAACAGATATCAGGGCAAGATAAATTGTAAATCTGCCGATTCGAGTGTGACCATACTCTTGCCTCATGGCTTCACCCAGGTTCAGGCCGGATACAACTGTGATCCTTGCTGATGCTTCCTGTAATACGTAACAGGCTACGGTTGAAAAAATAAGAGCCCAAATTAACGTGTAACCGAATCCCGCTCCGGCTGATGCAGCTGTAGCAACTGTTCCCGGCCCTATAAAAGCTGCCGAAATAATCGACCAAAAAAGGATATGAATCAGTCTTTTTTTCAGGGGAATGTGCTAAGGTTCTTAATATCTCGTTTTATTCATCGATCAAACTCTCGGGCGTCTCACATCTCACATCTCACATCTCACATCTCACATCTCACGTCTCACGTCTCACGTCTCACGTCTCACGTCTCACGTCTCACGTCTCACGTCTCACGTCTCACGTCTCACGTCTCACGTCTCACGTCTCACGTCTCACGTCTCACGTCTCACGTCTCACGTCTCACTTTTAGAAGCTACTCTTCTTATAAATGAATTCAAATAAACAAATGAAAGGGTACACTCCTCTGAATATGGACACATCACATTCTGATTCGGTTCCTTTGTTTAACTTTTCATACCTTTAACCAGAAGAAAAAAACCTTAAAATTCAATGAAGAATCACTGCCCATGGATTTAAAAATATCAGGAAAAGTAACTGACATACTTGAAACACAGTCAGGCGAAAGTAAAAACGGTCCCTGGAAAAAACGGGATTTCATTTTAGAAACCGGCGGTGAATATCCAAAAAAGGTTTGTATCACTCAATGGGGAGATCAAATTGATACGAACAGTGTTCAAAAAGGGAGTGCCATTACCGCTTTTATTGATATCCAAAGCCGTGAATACAACGGGCGATGGTATACGGATGTAAAAGCCTGGAAAATAGAGAGTGAAGGGGGGCAAACTGCCTCTGATCCATCCTCACCTCAAGCACCTTCTAAACCTGTACCTCCTTCGATCGACTTCTCCGATATCGACGACGGTGATGATGGATTGCCATTTTGAGCAGTAGTTCCCAACTCTTTTCCATTTAAACAAAAAAAGACAGGCCTTTCGGGCCTGTCTTTTTTTTAACCATATATTATTTCCGGTTTACACCGGACTTGATTTAATTTGAGGGAATGATCTCAATAAATACAGTTCTATTGTAGAATCTCTCTTCAGGATGAGTATTTCCAAACGGTGAACGAGTAGAAACCTCTCCAAACCCTTCCGTTTCAAATCTGACATCAGTACGGCCTGCAGCTGCTAAAGCACGCTCCAAAATGCTTCTGGCATTATTTGCCCTGGCTTGTGACAGTCTCATGTTATATGCGGGTTCACCAATTGTATCGGTATAACCATTCATACGAACAGTGGCACCGGAAGGAATTGAAGGTGTTACAACATCTATCAGGAATCGTTCTTCTACAGCTGATGCTGTTGAACTATCGAATTCATATATAACACTGTACCTTGATCCAAATTCCAACGTAGTGGGTTCCCATCGGTTAACTTCTACCGTTGATTCTCTCTCTACTGTTCTGCCATCTCTGGTCTCTCCAATCATCGTCACATTGTACGTGCCACTGGATCGGTCTCCCAGGATTGAACTACCCGGTAGGTTCACTCTTGCGTCTGTATAAGGACCAAAGTTTTGAGTTGTGCCATCTTCGTCTTCAATTTCCAGTCTCCAGGAGCTGAATATACCGGGTGCATTATTTACATTAAATGATACATAACTTTCCGGTGGTGCTACTTGTGAAACAGGCTGATTAGACGCAGGTCCTGTTTTATAGGCTGCCAACAGTGCCGGTGAACTACTTTCAATAGAAACCCTGCTGTCTTCCTGACGAATGAGTACAAGCTCCTGTCCACTTTGATTGTTCAATGATGACAAGTTGGGTCTGATTCTGCCTTCTGTATTTATTCTGGATGCAGTAATCCCAAATATATCTACCAAATACGTTTTGACAGCTTCAGCTTTTAGAGTTGCTTCTTGTACACCCCGCTCTGATGATCCGACAAGAGTAATACTTGATGACGGATTTTTAACCATTCGATCACCCAAGATGTTCAGAATATTGTAATAAACTGTCATCTGACCGGATGTACGTCCGGATGTAGATCTTTGACTTAAACGAACAATCTGATTTTCACTAAAATCGGATGCTTGTGCTTGGTTTAACAGAGTGTAACGATTTGGAATCGATGTTGAACCCGGCTCAAAAAACACGTAATTCCGAAGTGGAAATGATTCAATGAATATTCTGTCTGCCGGAGCATTTTCCGGTGAGTTAACAGAGAAGTTGACCGACGGCAGTGGAGCAACAGCCACAGCCACAGGTGCCGGAGACCCAATACGTTTTCCTTTACCAAATTTGATAGCCACACCTGCTCGAATGGTGGTATTATTCCACGTTTCAATAGAGCGGGGAGTTTGGCCAAAATATGGATGATAGGATATGAATGGAGATATCATGAACTGTGTAGGGCTTGTTGATGAACTGATTGGTATATCCAATCCTGTTCCTATCTGCATTGAGATCTGAGTTTTTTCCATCTCACTAAAATCATCGGATACGTTAATTGGTGCTGATGAGTTTGGGAAATCAGGATTTACACCCTGATTAAACTCAAATGATTTGTCACGGCCAAATGCCAAACGCGGACCTGCATACAGATAAAAATTAGATCTGAATGGTGCCACTCTGATACTAGGCTCAACAGTTATGTAACTTAATTCCGTAGATAAATCCAAAGGACAGTTACATGGTGATATTACCTGATCAAATGTCCCTCTTCGGCTGTCTAAACCGGCCTGTATCATAAATCCAAAAACTGATTCCGGACGATGATACTCGATCGAGGGTGCTAAAAATAGACCAACGCCATTCCCGTGGCCAAAGGCCTGAGGTGACATTAGGTTGCTGGTCAGGCGCTGCGTTGTACCCTGATAGTAATTTGAATTAGCCGCACCGGCTACACCAAATCTCCATGCAGGTGTCTCATATTGAGCTTCCTGAGCCAGTATAGGTGATTGAAATCCAATCACTATGATGGCACTGATAAGTACATATTTCATCAGGTTGCTAAGAGTCCACATTTTGTGGAACTCTCTGTTAAGGTTTATTTTAGTCTTTGTATTCATTTGTAGTTTATTTTAAAATTTTACGGTGGTTAATTCGATTTCATTGTTTTTTGAGTACTGAATCAATTCAATTATTTATTCAGGCACATTGATCGTTGTATTAACCATTGTTACTGATGCAGTCAGCGAAATCGCCCTACCGTTCAGAACCGTTTGCTCAACATTCCCCGCTGTGGAGAATGTGACTCCGGCTTCACTTAGGATGTTTCCAACCATGGTACCGCCTCCGGCTCCATTTATAGTAGCCGCACTTCCGACAAACCAGTGCACATTAGCCGGTTTGGCACCGTTAGTCATAACGATACTTCGAGGTCCTGTTGGCGTACCTACTGTTAATGAAGACTCAACCTGGAAGACCCAAACTGCATTTTCATTACCCTGGGCATCCAGTGTAAGATCGACATCGCTGATTTTATACGATCCACTTGCTGATTTATAGATTCCGGGAGCCAATGTGAGTCCACCCAATTCATCGCTTCCCAGATCTTGTCCACCGGGTAAATTACCTGGAGAAATGCTATTCCTTGCAGCTGTTGCTGCTAAAAGGGCATCTTCAGCGATTTTTTGTGATGATGCAGTACCCGGTGCAGGTGGGGCTGTAAATATCCCATTCGTTACGGATCCTTTATTAAGGGGTGTTTCAGTATAGACATCACCTGTTAATTCATCATGGAATCCGGTAACCAATGTTGAAGCAGCAGTAGTACCGATACTTCCATTGATCACTGTATTTAAACCCTGATTTGTAATTCCGGCATTTCCACCGAATGCTCCAAATCTGGAGGCATCACCCAAATTTACAACTATGTTCTGTACTGCCGTGAAATTAGCTGTAATGTTTTTGTTTGCATCCATGGTCACCGTCAAAGGATTGTCCGATCCCGTAGCATCGCCACTCCATGATGAGAATTCAAAACCATCATTAGCTGTCGCTGTAAGGACAACCTGAGAACCACTATTATAGCTCTGCTGATCCGGGTTTTTCGCTACCGAACCGTTTTCAGCCGTTATATTCAATGTGAATGTAATGGCTGTGAAATTGGCTGTGATGTTTTTATTAGCGTTCATGGTCACCGTCAGGGGATTGTCCGATCCTGTGGCATCGCCACTCCACGATGAGAATTTATATCCATCGTTAGCTGTCGCAGTAAGGACAACCTGAGAACCATCAACATAACTCATCTGATTCGGGTTTTTTGCTACCGAACCGTTTACCGCTGTCACATTCAAAGTAAAAGTAGCAGCTGTGGCTGTGAAGTTTGCTGTGATATTTTTGTTAGCGTTCATGGTCACAGTCAGTGGATTGTCTGATCCCGTGGCATCACCACTCCACGATGAGAATTTAAATCCATCGTTAGCTGTCGCTGTTAGGACAACCTGAGAACCATTATTATAGCTCTGTTGATCCGGGTTTTTCGCTACAGAACCGTTGACTGCTGTCACATTCAAGGCGAAAGTGCCGGCTGGTATGGCTGTGAAGTTCGCTGTGATATTTTTGTTAGCGTTCATGGTCACGGACAGTGGATTGTTTGATCCTGTGGCATCACCGCTCCATGATGTGAATACATAACCCGCATCTGGCGTTGCTGTAAGAACTACATGAGAACCATTAATGTAACTCTGCTGATCCGGATTTTTCTCTACCGAACCGTTGACTGCTATCACATTCAATGCGAAAGTATTGGCAGGTATGGCTGTGAAGTTCGCTGTGATATTTTTGTTAGAATCCATAGTCACAGTCAGTGAACTTTTTGATCCTGTGGCATCACCGCTCCACGATGTAAATACAAAACCATTATTTGGTGTCGCTGTAAGGACAACCTGGGTCCCTTCTATATAATCCTGCTGATCCGGATTTTTCTCTACCGATCCGTTTTCAGCCGTTACATTTAACGTAAAAGTTTTTGGAGCTTCGATCGTAAAAGACCAGACATAATCTTCGATCATCTTATTACCTAATGGATCTTTAATCGTGTTTTTCACCCGGCCTGTATAGGTGGTGTCTAATGAAAGAGGCTCATTTGGGGTGAAACTCATCGTATTGGTATCATTATTAAAAGTCATGGCACCATTCACTTCAACAGTTCGATTTGTTGGAGTGCCCGAAGAATTATCTGTTACAATTGTTGTTAAGGTAAATGCAGCCGGAACCATAGTTGCCGGATTAATTTTCTCTTCAAATGTGACTGTCACCACACGATTTGCCAACACGTCTGTTTCCAGGTTGACAGGAGTTGTTGATTCAACTATTGGGCAAAATCCTTCAACACCTACTAAACTGTCACTGCAAGCGGTTGTAATTGTCATCAGGATTAAAATCCCGATTACTGTTATTGGTTTGTAAAATTTTGAAATATTCATACGATTTAGTTTACACTAATTATTAGTTGGCACATGTTGCTGTACCTTAGTGAACAAGATTACTTTATTTTAACATTTTATTGTTACACGTTAACTTAGCGAGCTTATACATTTCACAGATTTATCAGATCCTTATAAATTGGTCTAATCCATTTTCTCCTAAATGTTTAATCGGATTACTTCAATTCGGCAAATTTCCACCTATTTCGAGAATAACCGTTCAAAACATGATGAATTGATTGTTAATGGTCGCGAAGTACACGAAATAATCAACTGAATTAAATTTTTCTTGAAGGGAGTCAAAGTAATTTCAACCCTAAATATGATTTTCTTCTCATCTCACATTTGAATCATACATCCATTCTTATATATTAAGCGGGAATCAGCGCGACTCTAACTATTTATACCAATCGATAAAACAACATGACTGAAGATAAATCACCGCAAGAGTATTGGAGACGAAACCTGCGAATCCTGGCGGTACTTCTCACCATATGGTTTGTAGTCTCTTACGGGTTTGGTATCCTTCTGGTCGATCAACTCAATTCCATTCGTATCGGCGGTTTTCAACTCGGTTTTTGGTTTGCGCAACAAGGGTCTATTTACGTTTTCATCGCACTGATTTTTTACTATGTCTATGCCATGAACAAGCTGGATAAAGAATTTGATGTAGATGAATAACAGAATAATAATCTCATGAGCATACTTGTCTGGACCTATATTTTAGTCGGATTTACCTTCGCACTCTACATCGGGATTGCGATCTGGAGCCGTGCCGGGAATACAAAAGATTTTTATGTAGCGGGAGGCGGCGTTTCACCCCTCGCCAATGGTATGGCAACAGCGGCTGATTGGATGTCGGCCGCTTCGTTTATCTCCATGGCCGGACTCATCTCATTCATGGGTTACGACGGATCGGTCTATCTGATGGGCTGGACAGGCGGGTACGTTCTGCTTGCACTGCTTCTTGCACCCTATCTGCGCAAATTTGGCAAGTTTACGGTCCCCTCTTTTATCGGGGATCGCTATTACTCCAATACAGCCCGAACCGTAGCTGTGATCTGTGCTCTTTTTATCTCTTTTACTTATGTAGCCGGACAGATGAGGGGCGTCGGAATTGTATTCTCTCGTTACCTGGAACCTTTTCTGAGCAGTTTTGAACTTTATACTCTGGATAATACCGGCAAAGGTGTGATCATTGGTATGTTCGTAGTCTTTTTCTACGCCGTAATGGGCGGAATGAAAGGAATTACATACACTCAGGTGGCTCAGTATTGTATTCTTATTTTTGCCTATACCTTGCCGGCAGTTTATATCGGTATCATGCTGGTTGGCAATCCTGTCCCTCAACTCGCTCTAGGTGGAACTCTCGAGAATGGTAGTTATCTGCTCGATACACTTGACGGACTGCTCACCGATCTGGGTTTCAAAGCTTATACTTCCGGTGATAAATCAACCATTGATGTCTTTTTCATAACCGCCGCTCTGATGCTCGGTACAGCCGGGTTACCTCACGTTATCGTACGATTTTTTACCGTTCCGCGTGTGAAAGACGCCCGAAAATCGGCCGGTTATGCCCTGCTTTTTATAGCCATACTCTATACCACTGCCCCCGCAGTTGCCGCTTTTGGTATGTACAATTTATTGGATAAGGTAAACGATAAGGAAGTTGCAGAACTGCCAGGGTGGGTTGGAAATTGGGAGCGAACAGGATTGATATCTATTGATGATAAAAATCAAGATGGCAGGGTTCAATATCTTCCTGATCCCTCTGCCAATGAACTAAACATAGATCAGGATATAATGGTGTTAGCCAGCCCTGAAATTGCAAACTTACCGGGATGGGTTATCGGACTCGTAGCCGCCGGTGGGGTGGCAGCAGCCCTTTCAACAGCGGCCGGACTCCTGCTGGTCATCAGCACCTCCATTTCTCACGATCTTTTAAAAAAGCAGATCTGGCCATCGATCTCTGATAAAGGGGAACTGGTTGCAGCCCGATTGTCTGCGTTTACTGCAATTATTATCGCCGGTTATTTTGGCATCCACCCACCCGACTATGTGGCCGCTACGGTGGCACTCGCATTTGGTTTGGCAGCCGCATCCTTTTTCCCGGCTATTTTTATGGGAATCTTCTACAAACGAATGAATAGTGAGGGCGCAATTGCCGGTATGGTAGCCGGTCTCTCAATTACCATCTTCTACATCTTAAAATTCAAGTTTGATCTGTTTGGCGGCGGCGGACCCGATGATTGGTGGTTTGGCGTTTCCCCGGAAGGATTTGGAACCGTTGGTATGCTTGTTAATTTTGCCGTAGCTCTGACTGTAAGCTATTTCACAAAAGAGCCTCCAAGTGAAATTCAGGATCTGGTTGAAGATATTCGAATTCCTCGCGGCGCCGGCAGTTCTTACGATCATTAATCCGTCACACACCCCTCCGAGGCCGTCGACACACTCTTCGCATATTTATAGAGCACTCCGCTCTTGTACTTCAGCTCCGGGGCAGTCCAGGCGGACTTGCGTTTAGCAAGCTCCTCATCATTCAGGTCCACATTCAGAATTCGTTTATCGGCATCAATCGTGATTCGATCTCCATCCCTCAACAGGGCAATGGCACCGCCCAATTGTGCTTCGGGGGTTACATGACCAATCACAAAACCGTGAGTTCCGCCCGAAAAGCGTCCATCCGTGATCAGCGCCACATCATTCCCCAGACCGGCGCCCATAATTGCCGCTGTTATGGAAAGCATCTCACGCATGCCCGGCCCCCCTTTCGGACCCTCATAACGTATCACCACAACATCTCCTTTTGTCACTTTTCCATCCTGAATCCCCAACAAACAGTCCTCTTCCGACTCAAAAACTTTGGCCGGACCCGAAAACAGCGTCCCTTCTTTACCCGTAACTTTTGCCACACTTCCTTCGGGAGACAAGTTTCCATAGAGTATTTGCAGATGGCCGGTTTTTTTGACCGGATTGGATAACGGACGTATCACCGACTGCACTTCCAACAGCCCGGGCAGATCCTTCACATTCTCCTCCAGAGTTTTTCCGGTAACCGTGATACAATCCCCATGCAGATACCCACCTTCCAACAGAACCTTCTGAACCGCCGGCACGCCACCCACATTGTAGAGATCCTCCATCACATACTTGCCACTCGGTTTCAGATCGGCAAGAAATGGAGTCCGTTCACTCACCGACTGAAAATCATCAATCGTAAATTGAACCTCTGCTCCCTTGGCAATGGCCAACATATGCATCACCGCATTGGTACTGCCACCCAAGGCAATAATCATCGTAACCGCATTTTCAATCGATTTTTTGGTGATGATATCTCTCGGTTTGATATCCTCTTTAAGCAGATTTAATATCGCCTTTCCGGCTCGTTCACACTCTGCCAGCTTCTCATTGTGGGTAGCAGGGATCGACGAGCTGTAGGGAAGGCTCATTCCCATGGTTTCAATTGCGGATGCCATGGTGTTGGCGGTATACATGCCTCCGCAAGCTCCGGCTCCCGGACAAGCATGCTTCAACACCTGATTCAACTGCTCTTCATCGATCTCCTTCGACAGATATTTCCCGTACGATTCAAAGGCAGAAACCACATCCAATTTTTCCCCATTCAGATTGCCCGGCCGGATGGTTCCTCCATAAACCATAATCGACGGTCGGTTCACACGACCCATCGCCATCACAGCACCCGGCATATTTTTATCACAGCCCACAACGGAAATATTCGCATCATACCACTGCGCACTCATCACCACCTCGATTGAATCTGCAATGATATCCCTGGATGGAAGTGAAAATTTCATTCCCTGTGTTCCCATCGAAATACCATCACTCACACCGATCGAATGAAATACAAATCCAACCATCCCTTCAGCCCAAACTCCTTTTTTTACAATGGCAGCTAAATCATTGAGATGCATGTTACATGGATTGCCATCCCAGCCGGTACTTGCAATTCCAATCTGAGGCTTTTTCATGTCATCCTCGCTCAATCCGGTCGCATAAAGCATTGCTTTTGAGCCAACTTGTGCGCGTTCTTCTGTTAATCTTGCACTAAATTTGTTTAATTTTGCCATTTTTTTACTTGAACCTGTTAGTTGTTGTAGCGCAATGACTTAATAGATCATTTTTATATATATGGAAGCGCTTTTAAAAAAGTATATTTTTACGTATATCTGCTATCAAAAAAATATTCAAAATATATCTTGACACAAATAAAATCAGTGTATATGTTTTTTAGACGCTTGATGCGCAACTTTTTTGCATCATCAAAACTACCATAACATAGATTACGAATTGCCTGAAGCAATAACATATAATCTTTCAAACAACCTCTCCGAAAATATTTTTCGGGTGTCAGGTTCTGCAAGTCTCTTGCTCAGCGCACTGTTTGTTACGGTTATATTTTCAGTTCTTACCACTGTACTCTACGTTTCATTAGCTGTTCTTGAATTAGGTAGCATTAGTATCCTGCTGGGACTACTACTACTATCTCTACTAATTTCTGGCATTCTAATTATTAACCTAATTATTAGATAATCACTCCCGCCAGAGGTTAAACCAAACACACATTTCGATTTTTGTTTGACCTCTGGCGGGCGAACTATACTCATGGCATAATATGACACTACATAAATCAACATCAGCAGCTAAAAACATTGAATCAACCTCACCTTTACAAACGGTGAAAAAAACAGAGAAAGAGTCGGCCACTCAGCAATTCAGCGGCGCAGAAATCTTAATGAGGACTCTTACAGATTTAGATGTAGATACAATTTTTGGTTACCCCGGGGGTGCCGTACTACCTGTCTATGATGCGCTTTTCTCTAACACGGATCTCCGACATATCCTCATTCGCCATGAACAAGCCGGTACACACGCCGCAGACGGATACGCTCGTGCTACCGGCAAACCCGGAGTCGTACTTGCAACATCGGGTCCCGGCGGTACCAATACCGTTACCGGGATCGCAACTGCCATGATGGACTCCATTCCATTGGTTGTGTTAACCGGCCAGGTTCCAACCAGTGTGATCGGAAATGATGCATTCCAGGAAGCCGATATCGTGGGTATCACACGCCCCATCACCAAACAGAATTATTTGGTGAGGGATGTCAATAATCTCGAAAGTGTCCTTAAGGAAGCGTTTCATATTGCAACCCATGGTCGACCCGGCCCCGTTCTTGTAGATCTTCCCAAGGATATGTTGAATACAAAAGGCCGGTATGTAGGCAACGAAAAAGTGGATATCCCGAGTTTTAAACCCACTCTTTACGGCCATCATCCGCAAATAGCCAAAGCAGCCGAAATGCTTAGCAAAGCTAAAAAACCACTGATTTATGCGGGTGGAGGTGCTATTCTGGGAAATGCATGGGAAGAGCTGACCGCTTTTGCTGAGAGATTGAATATCCCGGTCACCACAACATTGATGGGATTAGGTGCTTTCCCGGAGACCAAACCTCAATCACTCGGAATGCTCGGCATGCACGGCACCTGGTATGCCAACATGGCCATGACCGAGTGCGATGTATTGATCGCTGTAGGAGCACGGTTTGATGATCGTGTGACCGGTCGATTGGATGGCTTCTCTCCCCATTCTCGAAAAATTCATATCGATATCGATCCATCCTGCATCGGAAAAAATGTAGAAGTCGAAGTTCCTATTGTCGGGGATGTAAAACATGTGATTCCGGCAATAGACAAACTTGCCAAACCACCAAAAATATCAGACTGGTGGCAGAGAATTCAGACTTGGCGTGATGAACACCCATTGGTTGTTCCCACATCGGATGATGTGATCTACCCGCAACATATGATCAAAATGATCTCTGAGGTAACGAATGGGAATGCCATTGTAGTAACAGATGTAGGGCAGCATCAGATGTGGGCGGCTCAACATTACTGTTACAACCACCCCCGTTCATGGATCTCTTCGGGCGGACTCGGAACCATGGGATACGGCTTTCCGGCAGCGATTGGAGCTGCACTTGCCTGTCCTGATCGCGATGTAGTCTGTATCACGGGCGATGGAGGATTTCAGATGTCTTCGTATGAACTCGCCACCGCCGTTGAATATAAGATCCCTATCAAAATTGCCCTTATGAATAATAATTGCCTCGGTATGGTTCGCCAGTGGCAGCAGCTCTTCTTCGATAAACGATACAGCTACTCTGTTTTTGGTTCCAACAACCCCGATTTCGTTAAAATGGCTGAATGCTACGGCGCTGTCGGAATGCGGGCCACCAATCCGAAAGAGATGCGGGAAGTCCTCAATAAAGCGATGGCGATCAAGGATGGCCCTGTTATGATGGACTTTAGAGTGGTCGAACATGAAAATTGCTATCCCATGGTTCCATCCGGAGCGGCTTTGAATGAGATGGTTGAATCTGATAGTGAGTGTAAATAAAAACTATGACTACATCAGTAATTCCAAAAGGATACAAACACACACTTTCCGTTCTGTTTAAACATAATTTAAACACACTCTCCCGAATCATCGGGATATTCAGTGCCAAGGGATTTGAAATGGACAGCCTCACGTTTGCCTCCGAAGCAGATCCGGGTATGGCCAGAATCACAATTACCACATACGGTGATGACAAAACCGTAGAACAGATCAATAAACATCTTCACAATGTTGTGGATGTCGTTAAAGTGATCGATCTCACTCATAAAAAATGTATCGAACGCGAATTGGCCATTATCAAAGTATCCACTGCGAAAGTGGGCAGGCCTGAAATCATGCTGATTGCACAAGCTTTTAAAGCAAAAGTGATCGATATCACAACCGACAAACTGGCCCTAGAAGTGACCGGTAACAGCGATAAAATAGATGCCATACTTGAAGTGCTAAGACCCTATGGAGTTATCGCTGTCTCCAGATCAGGCAGTATTGCAATGAAACGTGAATTTCAGGGAGCAGTGAATATCAACTAATAAACATTTTCCACTCAATAGTGGAGCATTACTTAAAACCATAACAACAAAAAGTTAGATGAACGCAAAAACATATTATAACGGAGACGCAGATCTCAATCTTCTCAAAGGAAAAACCGTAGCCGTGATTGGTTACGGGAGTCAGGGTCACGCTCACGCTCTTAATCTAAAAGATAGTGGTGTGGATGTCGTGGTCGGACTCAGAAAAGAGAGTAAATCATGGGATGAGGCGAAAGCTGCCGGACTCTCTGTCTACGAAACCGCTGATGCCGCCGCAAAAGGAGATATTATCATGGTTTTAATTCCCGATCAGCATCAGGGAAGAGTCTATAAGGAGAGTATTGAGGCAAACCTAAAAGATGGAAATGCTCTCATGTTCGCACATGGTTTCAACATCCATTTTGATGAAATTCAACCTCCCAAAAATGTAGATGTTTTTATGGTAGCTCCAAAAGGTCCGGGACACTTGGTTCGACGGGTGTACACAGAAGGATCGGGTGTACCCTGCTTGTTCGCGATATATCAGGATGCCTCCGGAACAGCCAAAAAAACGGCACTTGCTTATGCCAAAGCGATCGGCGGTACACGTGCCGGTGTTCTGGAAACCACATTCAAAGAGGAGACTGAAACCGATCTTTTCGGAGAACAGGCCGTTCTTTGCGGTGGAGCTTCGGAACTGGTCAAGATCGGTTTTGAAATTTTGATTGAAGCGGGATATCAACCGGAAATCGCCTATTTCGAGTGTCTACACGAGCTAAAATTGATTGTTGATCTCATGTATGAAGGCGGTATCGAACGGATGTACTACTCCGTAAGTGATACAGCTGAATATGGTGGACTCACAAGAGGAACCCGGGTTATCGATTCGGATACTAAAAAAAGAATGAAAACCATCCTCGAAGAAGTGCAAAGTGGTGCTTTTGCGAAGGAGTGGATGGATGAGAACCGGGATGGACTTCCAAACTTAACCAAAATGCGGAAATCACTCGGCGATCATCAGATTGAAACCGTAGGTAAAGAACTCCGCTCTATGATGGACTGGATCAAAAAATAAATCAGAAAATGCCAAAAACAATCCAAATATTTGATACAACGCTTCGCGACGGAACCCAGGGCGAAAAAGTCTCTTTTTCAGCTGAGGATAAATTCCGTATTGCGCAGAGACTCGATCATTTTGGTATTCACTATATCGAGGGAGGATGGCCCGGATCCAACCCGAAAGACATGGCATTTTTTGACCGGGCAAAGGGACATAAGTTCAAAAACACAAAAATTGTAGCGTTTGGCAGTACTTGTAGATTCGGTAACAGTCCGGATGAGGATCCGAACCTCCGGGCACTTATTGATGCTCATACACCCGCTGTCTCAATCTTTGGAAAATCTTGGCTACTTCATGTAAAACAGGCTCTCAAAATTACACCTGAGGAAAACCTTGAGATCATAACAGGCTCTATCAGATACCTGAAAGGACACGGTAAAGAGGTGATCTATGACGCTGAACATTTCTTTGACGGATACCAAGACGATCGTGAGTATGCCTTAAAAACCCTGGAGACCGCCCAAAAAGCGGGGGCAGATGTGTTGGTGCTCTGTGATACCAATGGGGGAACTCTCACCCATGACATTAGTCGTATCGTAGCAGAAGTTGTACAACATTTGGACAGCCCGATTGGGATTCATTCCCATAACGATTCCGAATTGGCAGTCGCTAATGCACTTGCAGCTGTAGATGCCGGTGCTGTTCATGTTCAGGGTACCATCAACGGCTACGGTGAACGGTGTGGAAATGCGAATCTCTGTTCCGTGATCCCAAATTTGCAGTTAAAAATGGGCTATCACTGCATCCCTGATGAAAATATGTCCCAACTTTCAACCCTCTCCCACTTTGTGAGTGAGCTTGGCAATTTGGTTCCGGATAACAAGCAGCCTTATGTCGGAAAAAGTGCTTTTGCCCATAAGGGGGGAATTCATGTGAGTGCTATCATTAAGAATGAACAGACCTACGAACACATCAAACCGGAAGCGGTTGGAAATACCCGCAGAGTATTGGTCTCTGATCTCTCAGGAAAAAGCAATGTGGCCTACAAATCGGAAGAGCTGGGATTTGAGTTTGATAAAAACTCAAAAGTCAGTGCAGAGATCGTGCAGGAATTGAAAAAACTTGAGAATGAAGGGTATCAATTTGAGGCAGCAGAAGCCTCTTTTGAGCTTTTGGTGAAACAGATGACCAATCAGGCACCCGATTTTTTCAAATTAGAGGGATTTAGAGTCATTATGGAACAAAATGGAAATGGGGAATCTCGATCTGAAGCGACGATTAAAGTTCGGGTAAATGACCAAATTGAATTAAGTGCCGCCGAAGGGAATGGCCCTGTAAATGCTCTGGATGCAGCTTTAAGACGGGCCTTATGTGAATTTTACCCGGAGATCTCATCGATGCAGCTTCAGGATTATAAAGTGCGGGTTCTGAATGAAAAAGATGGAACAGAGGCCAAAGTGAGAGTTTTGATCGACTCTGCAAAGGATGGCGAGAGCTGGGGCACCGTTGGGGTCTCTGAGAATATCATAGACGCCAGCTGGAAAGCACTCTCCGAAGGAATTATCTACTTCTTAATGAATCAAAACAGTACACCGAAACAGAAACCATTAACGAATAAAAATGAAAACCCGGCATCCATCGGGAAGAAAGGGATTCAGATTTAAACTTTTTGAATCGATGCCCGGCTACAAGCATGACAATAAATCAGAAGTTATCTCCACTTTTTGGAGTTCATAGTACACCTAAAACAAACAGAACCATGGACAATCACATTAAAATCTTCGACACAACTCTTCGAGACGGTGAGCAATCACCGGGGTACAGCATGAATCAGCAGGAAAAACTGCGTCTTGCTCTACAGCTGGAGAAACTGGGTGTTGATGTGATTGAAGCAGGATTTCCAATTGCATCTGACGGTGATTATGAGACAGTGAAGGAGATTGGAAGGATCATCAAAAAAAGTACGGTTGCAGCACTCTGCAGAACCCGAAAAGAAGATCTTGAAAGAGCGGTATCTGCTGTTCAGTTTGCAGCCAAACCGAGAATACATACGTTTATCGCTACAAGTGATATCCATCTTAAATACAAGCTTCAGCAGACACGTGAAGAAGTGCTTGAATCGGCTGTAAAAGCTGTAGAATATGCAAAGTCTCACTGTGATGATGTGGAATTTTCAGCAGAAGATGCATCTAGAAGTGATCCCGATTTTTTGATTGAAGTATTTACGGCCGTGATTGAGGCGGGTGCAACAACCATCAATGTTCCGGATACCGTTGGTTATGCTTTGCCATGGGAATATGGTGAATTGATTCAGACACTTCGTCAAGGAATTCCAAATATCGATAGGGCTATCATCAGCGCGCACTGTCATAATGATTTGGGGCTTGCTGTTGCAAACTCGTTGATGGCGATTCAAAATGGAGCGCGTCAGATCGAATGTACCGTAAATGGAATTGGTGAACGAGCCGGGAATGCCTCACTTGAGGAGGTTGTCATGGCGTTAAAGACTCGAAGAAACATTATGGATTATAAAACTTCAGTCAATTCGAAAGAAATTTTTCCTTCTAGCCAGCTTTTAGCTCAAATTACAGGAAAAGGAGTACAGCCGAACAAAGCGATTGTGGGTGAAAATGCGTTTGCTCATGAAGCGGGGATTCACCAGCATGGTGTTTTAAAAAATCCGCTTACCTATGAAATCATGACTCCTGAATCTGTGGGTTTGACTTCTAATAGAATCGTGATTGGCAAACATTCCGGCCGATTTGCACTTTGTAAAAAATTGGAAGAACTCGGGTTTCATCTGAATAAAGAGGATCTGAATTTGATCTATACTCGAGTTACGAAACTTGCAGATGAGAAGAAAGTGGTTGAGGATTCAGACTTGATCAACATCATGGCACGTTCGAAGTTTAAATCGTCTAATCAACACGTTTTAGGCGCCGTTGGAAATCATTAAACCGAATATCTGTATCGGCAAACAGATGTCAAATTATAAAATTAAAAATTAGAATTAAATAGATCCGCATTATGGGAATGACACTAACCGAAAAAATACTTGCCAATCACAGTGGCAGAGATCACGTTTCAGCCGGCGATACAGTCTGGGTGGATGTAGATGTACTGATGACACACGATGTTTGCGGTCCACCCGCCATATCGATTTTCCAAAAGCAGTTTGGTGAAAACGCAAAAGTGTGGGATAAGAATAAACTGGTCATCATACCGGATCATTATATTTTCACTGCTGATAAATATGCGAATCGAAATGTGGACATCCTGCGTGCTTTTGCGGCCGAACAAGATCTCCCCTATTTCTATGATGTGGGAACCGATAGTTATAAAGGGGTGTGTCATGTCGCGCTTCCTGAAGAGGGGTTTACGCGTCCGGGTGAAGTACTTTTTGGCACAGACTCCCATACATGTACCGCCGGTGCATTCGGACAGTTTGCAACCGGAATCGGGAATACAGATGCTGCTTTTATCATGGGTACCGGGAAACTGTGGGTAAAGGTTCCTGAAACGATGCGATTTATTTTCGAAGGGAAATCATTGCCTCCGTATCTGATGGCAAAGGATATTATTCTTCAAATTATTGGGGATATCGGTGTGGATGGAGCTACTTACCGGACGATGGAGTTTACCGGTAATGGTATTAAAGCCTTGACGATGGAAGACCGCATGACTCTGACCAACATGGCGATTGAAGCCGGTGGGAAAAATGGGGTCGTTGAACCGGATGAGATCACGGATGCTTATGTAAAATCCCGAACAGATCATCCTTACACAAAGGTCTATGGTGATCCCGACGCAAAATATCATAGTGAGCACTATTACAATCTGGAGGAGATGGTTCCCATGATTGCAAAACCACATAGCCCGGATAATAAAGCAACGGCTGAAGAACTTGAAGGCGAGTATCTCGACAGAGCTTATATCGGCTCTTGTACCGGTGGAAAATTGTCGGACTTTAGGGCAGCGGCTGAAATTTTGATCGGCAGCAAGGTGAAACTGGACACATACATCGTACCGGCGACCACTGAGATAGCCAGGGCTTTGCAAACAGAAATGCTTTCAGGAATTCCATTGATTGAAATTTTCAAAGAAGCCGGCTGTAAGATTGGTCAGGCGTCCTGTGCCGCTTGCCTCGGTGGTCCATCGGATACATTTGGACGACTCAATCATGAAGAGGTGTGTATCTCTTCAACAAATCGAAACTACCCGGGGAGAATGGGATCTAAACAGGCACAAGTATATCTGGCTTCACCTTATACGGTTGCAGCTTCAGCTGTTACAGGGGTGATTACGGATCCGAGGGTGTTTATTCAGCAGACGGTTATTTGAGGCAAAAGGCAAAGTGAACCAGAATCTGATATCAAGCAACTTTTATTTCAAACTTCTGCCGTCTGCGTTCTGCCTTCTGCCTGACTTTTTAATAGCAAAAAATTAACAACAAAAAATAAAATGAACACAAACTCAAAACCCATCAAAGGAAAAGCATTTGTATTGGGCAAGAATGTCGACACCGATCAAATTATACCGGCTGCACATCTCGTTTATAGTCTGGACGACCCGGAAGAGCGAAAACTATATGGAAAGTATGCCCTTTCAGGTGTGCCGGAAGCTGAGTCCGGATTACCCAAAGGAGGTATCTCACTAACAAAAGAAGGTGAAACCAAAAGCCAGTTCAAAATCATCGTTGCGAGTGACAATTTTGGGTGTGGATCATCGCGAGAGCATGCGCCTGCATGTCTGGAGATTGCCGGCATCGAAGCCATTGTTACCCCCACATATGCCCGAATTTTCTACAGAAATTCCGTAGATGGTGGATTTTTAATCCCTTTTGAGAGTTTCGAGGATTTAAGTGGTGACATTCACACCGGAGATGAGCTGGAGATCGATCAGGTGAATCACAAACTTAAAAATTTGACACAAGATAAAGAGTATCCAATTAAACCCTTGGGCAGTGTCGCTGATATCGTACATGCCGGTGGAATTTTTGAATATGCCCGCCAAAATGGAATGGTGCCTCAGAGATGAACAAAAAAATAGACATTGTGACCCTGCCCGGTGATGGAATCGGGCCAGAAGTGACGGCTGTGGCATTGGGTGTTTTAAAAGCTACCTGCCGTCAAGAGGCTATTGAAATCAATAACGTGGAACTGCCCTTTGGCGGAACATGCTATGAGCAAACCGGCTCACCCGTGACCGATGAAATTTTGAAACAGTGTAAAGAGAAAAAAATTGTGCTTCTGGGCGCAGTTGGGGGCCCTCAATGGGACAACCTCAACCCCGACAAGCGCCCGGAAGCCGCTTTATTAAAACTGAGAAAGGAGTTAGGTGTTTATGCTAACCTCAGACCTATCAACGTATATCCCGCTCTTTCAAATGCCTCCTCTATAAAAAAAGAAGTTCTGGATGGAACAGATATTCTGATTGTGAGAGAATTGACCGGTGGTATCTATTTTGGTCAACCCAGATATACCTCTGAAGAGAACGGAGATCCCTATTCGGTAGATACGATGAGATATAGCCGATCTGAAGTACGAAGGGTGGCTAAAGCCGCATTTGAAGCGGCGCAGTTACGGGGTGGCAGAGTCTGTTCGGTAGATAAAGCCAATGTTTTGGAGAGCTCCAGAATGTGGAGAAAATCGATCATTGAACTCTCTGAAGAGTTTCCGGATGTAGAACTTACTCATATGTTAGTGGATAATTGCGCCATGCAGATCATCCGCGAACCCAAACAGTTTGACGTTATGGTAACCGGAAATCTGTTTGGAGATATCCTGAGTGATGCAGCCTCTATGCTAACCGGCTCGCTGGGAATGTTACCTTCTGCCAGTATCGGGGGTGAAAATGGGCTATATGAACCGGTTCACGGCTCTGCACCCGATATCGCCGGCAAAGGTGTCGCAAACCCACTCGCCGCCGTCGCATCAGCTGCTCTGCTCTGCAGATACTCCCTAAAATTAGAAGAAGCGGCTTTAAAAATTGAAGCGGCTATAGAATCCGTCCTTGAACAAGGCCTCAGAACTGCAGATCTCTATACAGATGAGCCGGATACCCGACTTGTAGGAACCGCAGAGATGGAATCCCACTTACTAGATTATATCCATTAAGATGATTCTGTAAGCTCGTGATTGTTTGTTTACGGCGGTATTTTACTTCCTTTCTATTATTTTACTCTTTTGTGATAAACTCTTCTCAGCATATTAATAACCTTTGTATCCATAGTAATTTTCTGATTCTGTTTTTAATTGAAATTCAGATCAGAACTTTTTCTATATAATAAACCTTAGGAGTAGTAAGCTCGTTATCAACACTGCTTATTTTTTGGTAAAATGCCACTTATTAAGAATAGCTTTGATAAATTATTTCAAAAACTTTCCATCTGAATATGACCTTACTTCGTATGTGCAATCAGATTCGGTTAAAATTGAATGAAAGCAAGGATTAAAATCACTAAATACTCATATACACATGGATAAAACATACTACAATCCGGAAGACTTAAAGAAATTTGGCGACATCGGGGAATTTCAAAAAGAGCTGGCTGATAAATTTTTTGACTACTATGGAACTGTTTTTGCCGATAGTGCTCTTTCAGCAAAAGAGAAGGCTCTTATTGCATTAGCCGTGTCCCATGCCGTGCAATGTCCCTACTGTATTGACGCTTACACTCAGGAAAGTCTTCAAAAAGGCTTCTCTGAAGAGCAAATGATGGAAGCTGTTCATGTAGCTGCAGCCATTCGCGGCGGAGCATCTCTCGTTCACGGCGTTCAAATGATGAACAAAGTCAACAAACTCAGCATGTAATCAGTCTTCTCAGACAACCATTCAGGCATCAATAAAACAACACTTTTTCCCTTTAAACTTTTAACTTTTTACTCAACTTTGAAATCACTCATCGCACAAAGTCACTCTCTTTCTGATCCGAAAGTTCAGTTGGATGTAATCAACAATCATAACGATAAGATCAAAAGTCTGGAGAAGTTTGAGAATAAGATGGATAACGTCGGACTTTTTCCTCTGAAACCAACTGGGGTGGAGATCTTTCAGATGAATGTAGGTTATATGTGTAATATGACCTGCAAACATTGCCATGTAGATGCCGGACCGGATCGAAAAGAGATTATGACCAAAGAGACCTTTGAACAATGTTTGATTGCTCTAGACCATCCATCCATTCATACCGTAGATTTAACCGGAGGGGCTCCGGAAATGAATCCCCATTTCCGCTGGTTTGTTGATGAAGTTTCCAAATTGGGAAAACATATTATCGTCCGTTCTAATCTCACCATATTAGACACCCGAAAGTTTGAGGATCTGCCCCAATTTATGGCAGATAGAGGTGTTGAAATCACCTGTTCACTTCCTTTCTACAGCAAGCGTCGAACCGACTCCCAACGAGGTGAAGGTACATACGATAAATCCATGAAAATGCTGAAGATTCTTAATGAAATTGGATATGGGAAAGAGGATTCCGGACTGCTTTTGAATCTTGTCTACAATCCTGTAGGTGCCTTTTTGCCTCCGGACCAGGAATCACTCATGCAGGACTATAAAGATCGTCTCTGGGAAGATCACGGAATCGTCTTCAACGATCTTTTTACGATTACAAATTTGCCCATAAGCCGCTATCTGAATTTCTTGGTGATGAGTGATAATCTGGAAGAGTATATGGAAAAATTGATTACGTCATTTAACCCCTCTGCAGCCATGGGCGTGATGTGCCGGAATACGATCTCCATAGGTTGGGATGGATCTCTCTATGATTGTGATTTTAATCAGATGTTGAACTTAAAAACCAATCATGGGGCTCCCGATCATATCAGTGATTGGAATCTCAAACAACTCAATAATCGCGAAATCATTCTGAATCAGCACTGTTACGGCTGCACAGCAGGTGCCGGAAGCAGTTGTGGCGGAGCTACCACGTAAAAAGAGGTTTATTTTTAAACCTATTCTTCAATCCAGGATTTTATCTTCTGTTGAATTTCTGAAAATTTATCAGAACTCGGCATGTGTTTGCTGTTTTTTAATACATGAGTTCCTTGAATATTTTTAAATATTTTTTTTGCTCTGTTGAGAGCAGCATCACCCGGAAAGAAAACATCATCATCAGCTACGATTATATAGACTGGATTCGTAAAATTTTCTACATCTTTTTTCTTTAGTAATGTGGGTCTTCTGTAATCCATCTTAAATCCACTCAGCAGAGTTTTTTGCATTCGAAACATAAACCCATCCTCTTCAGGAACAAATGCTTTGATAAACTCTTTGAGGTGCGAATCTTTTTTTGTGATGTGATATTTTATCAGCGGAATAGTTAATCTGGTCGTTGATTCGCCTAACTTACCGTTAACCAAGCCACTTGGTACAACAAAAATGCATTTTGCCACTTTTGATGGTCTGTGCGTGATTAACTTTTGGAGTATGTATGCGCCATATGATATTCCAATAAAATTAGCTTCCGTAATGCCAAGTTGATCTAAAACTTCATCAGCCCACAAAGCGTAAGAATTGTCTTTAATATTTAAAGGATTTTCTTCACTCTTGGTTGCCTGACCAATAGTATCAATGGCATACAATGAGTAATCTTTATGCAGATCTTTAACTGATTCAAGTGTGAGAGGTGAACCTGCATTGATTCCATGAAAAAGAACAATTTTTTTCCCGTTTTCAATACCGGTTTTAATAACTCTTGTTCTGCCAAATGCTGTGTTCACATCGATTTCTTTATAATCAATATTCAAACTATTCAGTTTTTCATCGTAAAGTCCCAAAAGTGCGGACTTTGCCTGTGGGGTTTTGTATATACTTTTCATTAGGAAGGGTTAAATGACTTGTATTTTTAGGTCAATTGGACTAATTTTACGACTATGAAAACTAAAAAGCAAATATTAGAAGTCAGCAGGGTACTATTTAATGAAAAGGGGGTGATGAATGTAACATTGCGTGATGTAGCTAAATCAATGAAAAGGAGCTACGGCAACATTACGTATCACTATCCGACGAAGGAAGATGTTATAACCAGTCTATTTGAAGAAATGAACAACGAGCTTACATCTCTGCAATCTCCGCACGATTCATCTAATTTGATGCTCTACTTGTTAGAGCTTCCAAAATTCAGCTTCGATATAACTGTGAAATATGTCTTTTTTACCCTAGACTATAATGAGCTTAAACGAAATTATTCAAAATTTTTTACCAAGGTTAATTCCTTGAATGAGCAGAGGAGAAAAAAGTGGAAATTGTTACTCATTCACTTGAGGGATGAGGGATTTTTAAAAGTGGAATTAAACAATGATGATCTGGATTTTATTATGTTTTTGAGTGTGAGCGTGAGGGGGGCATATTTTCAATTAACAGAAAATGGTTCCTTCAGTAAAACAGAATATGCTTCGATACTTAATCAAATGTTAAAGCCATACTTATGCACAAAGGGTTTATCTGTTTTAAACAGTTGGCTTGCATCTCAATGATTATATTTTTAGTCGGCTTTAGTCACGCAGTGTCCAAGAAGAGGGATTCAATTTATAGTCTACAGCTCCATTTATAAGAATAATAGATGTTTCGCTTGAATACCATTTTCATAAATTGCATCAATCATCTATTTCGAAGTATCAGCAAGGAATAAAAGATCCTAAGGCAATGGTTCGTTTACTTTTTAACCTATTGAATGTTAAATTAAACTTATTCACGATCACTTTTTTTGTGTGAGGTTTTCTAAATCTGCTTGAAAAATCAGGCATCCAAAAAATTGATTACTTTAAAATAATAATTCAACTTTTTAAGCATAAAATCTAAAAGAAATCTAGTTATTAAATTCACTAACTAAATAGAATAACCTATGAAAATCACAATTAATCGCCTGAATGATGCCGTTTTTATGGAAGCTAAAAATGAAGACGGAATTACTCTTCACATGGATGGAACCGATGAAATTGGAGGTATCAACGGTGGGTTTCGACCTATGCAGATGTTATTGGCCGCAGCCGGTGGCTGTTCGGCCATCGATGTGATCGGAATTCTCCAAAAACAGCACCAAAACCCTGAAGATCTTAAAATTGAGGTAACCGGTGATCGTGTTGATGTTGGTACATACTCAGAGTTCAAATCCATCCATATCCATTTCATATTGAAAGGTTCACACTTGGATGAAAAAAAAGTATCACGAGCGATCGATCTCTCGTTGACTAAGTACTGCTCAGTCTCCAAAACTTTGGAAAAAACAGCCACTATCTCAAGCAGTTTTGAAATTCTAAAATAGATTCTATCCATAAATATGTCGACTGCTACCTTTATCGTACGTATCTTTTTACTTCTAATTTTTCACTTTTCATTCAAATAAATTGTCCAAAAAACGAAAATTCGAAACGGAAGCCATCCGCACTCAGACTCCAACAACCGGTGAAAAAGAGCACTCCACACCGTTATACATGACTTCCAGTTTCACATTTGATTCTGCCGAACATGCCCGTGCCATGTTTGCAAATGAGATGGAGGGGAATGTCTATAGTCGCTACTCCAATCCGAATACCGACGAATTTATTTCAAAAATGTGCAAGCTGGAAGGAGCAGAGGTAGGTGTTGCTACTGCATCCGGAATGGCAGGAGTATTCGGTTGTTTAGCAGCTCTTTTGAATCAAGGTGACCATATTTTGGCATCCAGATCTCTTTTTGGGTCATCACATCAGATTTTAAGTCAGATTTTACCTCGATGGGGGATTACATTTACCTATGCAGACACAACCGATCCTCAATCCTGGGAAGCACTTTTAAAACCCAATACCAAAATGCTTTTTCTGGAAACCCCTTCGAATCCCGGTCTCGATCTTATCGATTTAAAATGGGCCGGAAAATTTTCCGAGGAACATAACCTGATCATGGTTGTCGACAACTGTTTTGCAACTCCTTATCTGCAGACACCGATCTCATACGGTGCTCATCTGGTTCAGCATTCTGCCACTAAATTTATTGACGGACAGGGCCGCGCCATTGGGGGAGTGATCGTGGGAAGTCAGCGTTACATGGAGGAGATTCAGTTTTTTACCCGTCACACCGGGCCTGCCCTCTCCCCATTCAATGCCTGGCTTTTCAGTAAAAGCCTTGAAACACTCCCGGTGCGTATGGAGCGGCACTGCGATAATGCTGAGTTGCTGGCCGAATTGTTGAGTAACCATTCAAAGGTCAATTTTGTAAAGTACCCTCATCACAAAGATCATCCACAATATGAACTTGCAAAAAAACAGATGAAAAGAGGAGGAGGTGTTGTCTGTTTTGAAATAGACGGTGGATTTGACAAAGCTCAACAGTTTATTGATAACATTCAGATGTTATCCAGATCAGCCAACCTTGGAGATACTCGAACGATTGTGACTCACCCGGCTTCAACCACTCACTCTAAATTGACCGAAGATGAACGGCGTGCCGTTGGTATATCGCCCGGACTCATCCGAATTGCAGTCGGATTGGAACATAGTGATGATATTCTCAACGATGTGGAGCAAGCTCTGAAATAATTTTTTCAAATCTGAAAACCCAACCGACCAACAAATCCATATTACTGAGTGCTCCTCGGTTAACCCACGGAGTGAAGTTAAAATATTCCCAAACACAGGATCATAAAAAAACCCACCATGATATCTCATGGCGGGCTTGAACATCTCTTCAGTGTGATTAAATAATCACCTTCTGATATTTATACGATTTTTGTGATTAATTCAGCCGTTCTGGCGGAGTAACCTGCTTCGTTATCGTACCATCCAATCACTTTCACCAGAGTTCCATCAACCTTGATGGTTCCACTGTCAAAAATACATGAATGTGAATTCCCAATGATATCCACAGATACTAATGGTTCATCAGTGTACTGGAGAATTCCTTTCAGATTTCCGGATGCAGCTTTTTTGAATGCAGCAAGCACTTCCTCCTCTGTTGTTCCTTTTTTAACAACGGCTGTTAAATCAGTTAAAGAGCCTGTTAATACCGGAACACGAACGGCTCCACCATCCAATTTACCTGCTAAATGAGGTAGTACCAATCCCACTGCTGCAGCTGCACCGGTCGTTGTCGGTACAATATTCACGGCGGCGGCTCTGGCCCTTCTGAGGTCTTTATGAGGTCCGTCTACCAATGCCTGATCGCCTGTGTAAGCATGGATGGTTGTCATAAATCCTTTTTCAACTCCAAAAGCATCATCAAGCACTTTTACCATTGGGGCCAGACAGTTGGTCGTACAACTGGCATTGGAATAAATTTTAGTGTTTTTATCAATATCGCCATCATTTACTCCAAGTACGATTGTTTTCACATCTCCTTTAGCCGGAGCTGAGATAACAACTTTTTTGGCGCCTGCCTCAAGATGTTTAGCGGCAGCATCTGAATTCGTGAAAAATCCTGTTGATTCAACAACTACTTCTGCACCACGCGCTCCCCATTTCAAATTAGCCGGGTCTCTTTCAGCTGTTACACCGATTTTCTTGCCGTTAATTACCAGATTATCTCCTTCAGCATAAACTTCGCCATTAAATTTACCTTGAGCTGAGTCATACTTAAAAAGGTGAGCCAGCGTTTTTGCATCTGTCAGGTCATTAATCCCAACAACTTCTATGGTATCTTTCTGATGCTCTAATATCGCGCGCATCACCAATCTCCCTATTCGTCCAAACCCATTAATACCTACTTTAATCTTAGCCATAAATTTTTTACTCTTTTATATTCGAATTGTCTGCTTTCTTTTGCAGTCTTTTTATCTACTTAAAATAACGTTTTTTGTGCTTACTATCCATAAAACACTCCTAAACGCAGAATAAGTTCATGACTTTCAGATAAAAGCGCTTTTTTTAAGAGTTTGAGTCTGATTGAATACGATCAGGATAAGACTAAGTAAATATCAATCCTCTAAATCCATATCATCCGGATCCATATCATCGTCTTCTGAAATGATTTCATCGACATCCGGTGAGATGTCTATATCATCATCTTCATCATCATCGATCGGCTCAACAGGTGTTACTTTTTTCTTGATTTGAGCTTTTGCACCTGCTCTGCGAAGTAACATGACGATATCCGTATTGTCATTGTCAATGGCAATATTTAGAGCTGTATCACCATTTTTATCTCTTAATCGTACATTGGCACCTGAATCAATCAGATATTTTACGATGGATGAATGCCCCTCTCTTGCAGCTAACATGACAGCTGTCAAACCCCAATGCTGCTGAGCATTCAAATCAGCCCCTGATTCAACAAGCAGTTTTACGGCTTCAATATTCCCTTCTCTCGCAGCAACAATCAGTGCGAGATTTCCAATTGGCGTACCTTTTTCCAAAAGGTATTTCATAATTTCAATATTACTGATCTCAGCAGCACGATTCAGGGCAGTCCCCCCCATTTTTGTCTGTTTTGCCGGATCCGCACCATTTTCTATTAAATAGTTGATTACCTCAAAATGCCCCCCTTCCGCAGCATAAATCAATGCCGATGAGCCACTTTTGCTGGTTTCGTTCAGGTCAGAACCCTCTTTATGTAATTTCTTAACTGTACTCAGATCTCCTGATTTTGCTGCTTGTAATAAGGGCGTTAACTCCATTTTTTTCTCTTTTTTTATATCGAATTAAAATAATTGTGTGCCGTTAAAATCGTACGGCATAATATTCAAAAAAAGTTGACTTAATCAACTCATTCTCTCACTCTTTTTAACTTTTTTTACTGCTTTGATTTGAAGCATCAATATTTCGGATAAATAGACATTTTAACATTAAGAAAAAATCACCCTAAATCGTTTAAAATCAATTCTATATTGTATCCATTTACAAACTCGGATCCACTCATGATTTTTGTACCGGGCAGCTGCAATCGTTTAATCTGCACCGAACCTTTACCACATCCGACATAGAGATTCTCATTTTCCACAAAAAGTTTACCCTGTTCTGCTTCCAATTCTATATTCGGATCTGTACTGTAAATGTTCATTTTTAAACCGGAATAGTTGCACCAAGCTACCGGAAACGGATTCAAACCCCGTACAAAGTTATGAACCTCTTCAGCACTTCTTGTATAATCAATTTGTGTATTTTCTTTAAACAGTTTCGGAGCGGATGTAACACCCTCTTCATCCTGTTTTGTTAACGTATAACTCTCATCAGCAATTTGGTCCACACTCTCTTTTAACAGTACTGATCCCATATTTTTAAGCCGCTCATAGAGGTCACCCGTTGTCTCCATCTCACCAATAGTTGTCTTTTTCTGAGCGATAATCTGTCCGCCATCTACTTTTTCAGTCAGAAAAAATATAGTACACCCGGTCTCTTTCTCACCGCGAATAATTGCCCAGTGTATGGGAGCAGCTCCCCTATATTTTGGCAAAAGTGATGCATGCAGATTTATCGCACCTAACGTTGGTACTTGCAAAACCTGAGCCGGCAAAATCCGAAAAGCAACTACAACCAAAAGATCCGGCTGTAAACTCTTTATTTGATTTAAAAAGAGATCAGATTTAACGTCATCAGTATCGATCACCGGAATATTCAGCTCTAAAGCCCTCTTCTTTAAATCTGTTGGAACCGGTTTCCCTCCCCTGCTGCGTCTCTTATCCGGATTCGTTACCACAGCCAATAGTTGATGTCTGGACTCATGCAATAATTCAAGCCCCGGTATAGCAAACTCCGGGGATCCCATATAGATAATCTTCAACGATCTCATCACTACTGATTGATCTTTTTAGGTACTACAGGATACTCAGTTTCCAGTCTGCCTGAATCAATTTTTTTCAGTGCCGAACGATGAACCCTTCTTCTGAATGAACTCAGATGATCCAAAAAAAGAATCCCTTTTAAATGATCGTATTCATGTTGTATAACCCTGGAAACCCAGCCTGAAAATTCTTCCGTTTTCTCCTCAAAATGTCGATTCCGATATTTTACAGTTATCACATCATATCGAGAGACCTCATCTCTGACATCCGGTATACTCAAACACCCCTCTTCCATCTTTACTTTTTCTCCATCAGTTTTTAAAATCTGAGGATTGATAAAAACCATAGCCCCGACGTCCTCTTCATCATCCAGATCTTCAGTCATTGTATCCGCATCCATTACAAATAACTGAATCGATTTGCCTATTTGGGGAGCAGCCAACCCTACACCATGAGAATTATACATTGTATCAAACATGTCAAGTATCAAGTCACTTACCTCTTCATTGAGCTCTTCTACCTGTTTTGCTTCTTTTCTAAGCAGAGGGTCATTATATGTCACAATGGGTAGTATAGCCATGCTTATAACTCCGGGTTTGCCTGAATAAATTGTTGCAGAATCAACGCCGCCGCAGCCTGATCTAACCTGCCTTTTTGATTTCGCCTTTTTTTAGAAACACCGGATTCTTCCAATATGTCCATGGCATCCTTCGATGTGTATCTCTCGTCCATTTTGTATATCTCTATACTCTTATATTTATTCCTAAGTGCATTAATATACTGAACTACAAGCTCTGTTGAAGTCGTTTTTTTTCCTTGTGGTGTTAACGGCCATCCTACAACAATTCCTATCACAGGACCTTCCAATAAAACCTGTCGTTCTATCTCCCTGAAAGAAGCCTCAGGTGAAAATGTACCTATAGGACTGGCAAAGATCCTCATTGGATCCGTTCTTGCCAATCCAACACGTTTACTTCCTACATCTACTCCGAGGATTCTGCCTTTAGAGGTTGTCAATAATGATTACTCTACTTTTTAAGATCTTTAAGCGGTTGTTTAAGAAAGTTTTTCAACTTCTTACTGGGCTTAAAGTGAGTTTTTCTATGAGCAGGCACGTAGATCACTTCATTTGTTTTAGGATTGCGAGCTTTTGGTTTTGCTTTTGTCTCTTTGACTTCAAAAACACCAAAATTCCGCAATTCGATTCTGCAGGTTGGATCTGCATCCATCATTTTACCTCTCAGCGAATTGATTACTGCATCAACCCAAGGTTCAGCCTGATTGAGTGGAACTTCCATTTTATCTGCTACACTGCGAACGATATCCCGTTTTGTATAAGTCACCATCTTTTATCCTTATTTTATTTTATTCTTTTATGATCAAACAATAGCTATTTATGGTAGTAATATAAACATTAATCTATTGGTATTAGAAATGCTTACCCTTAATTTATTAAAAAATTTAACTTATTTATAAGTATTATTTTAAAAGTAATTTTCCATTTTTAAATCCTACTCAAATCGAGTAGCATTTTTAACTCCATTAACCCGCTCAATACGTTTAATGATCTTCTCCAAATGCTTCAAATCATTGACATATGCCGTTATTAAACCTTCAAACATTCCATCTTCACTCGAAACATTAATACTTTTCATATTGGTCTGTAATGATTTTGAAAGAACCTCTGTCAAATCATTAATTAATCCGACCCTATCCTCCCCAATCACTTTTATACCACCTAAAAATTTGGTATCAATATTTTTAGCCCAACTGATATCAACAACCCTATCCCCATCCGTTCGAATCAGATGATGAGCATTTTTACAGTTTGACCTGTGGATCTTCACATCACCGTTTCGGCTTAAATAACCGATTACATTATCTCCGGGAATTGGATTACAACAGTTAGCATAGGAGTATTTTACATCTGCCAGTTCCCCTTCTACCAGCAGTGCTTTTCCCTCTCCGACAGATCGGGCTGTTTTATAATAATCTTCTGTTGTCTCTTCAGGGTTCTGTTTCCACTCACTTTCATCTTCGTCAAGTCGACCCTTACTCTTCAGCTGCTTTACTGTTTTAAAGAGCTTTGCAACATCAAAAGCTCCGGACCCAATCTCGTAAAAAAGTTCTTGAGCATCACTAAAATGAAATCGTTTTGCTAGTTTGGTTATTTCCTGATCCGTGATCTCTACTTTCCCCCTCAGAGCTCTCTTCTCCCAAATCTCACGGCCCTGATTGGCAATTTTTCTCTCCTTCTGCTTGATATACTGCCGAATTCTGGCTTTTGCCTTGTGAGTAACCACATCTTCCATCCAGTCAGGATTCAGGTTTATCTTATTCGCTGTAATAATTTCAACCTGATCACCGGATCGCAGTTTCTGCCTTAACGGAACCATCTTACCGTTTACTTTTGCAGCAATTGACCTCTCTCCAATCTCACTATGAATTTCAAAAGCAAAGTCTATACAGGAAGCCCCATTGGGAAGAGTTTTCAAATCTCCATTGGGAGTAAATACATAAATTTCATCCTGATAGAGGTTTAACTGAAAATCTTTAACAAACTCTGTTGCTGCTTCCGGTCTGGGCGCATCCAGAACATCTCTTACCCAATGCACAAACTTATCTAACTGCTCACTCCCACTGTTTTCCCCCTCTTTATATTTCCAGTGAGCAGCAACCCCTTGTTCTGCTATGTAATCCATCTTACGGGTCCGAATTTGAACCTCTACTTTACGCCCTTTTTTGGTAATCACAGTCGTATGTAGTGATTGATAACCATTGGCTTTTGGAACCGAAATAAAATCTCTGAATCTTTTGGGAATAGGGGTATACCAATCGGTTATCACTGAATATACTCTCCAGCAATCCTCTTTTGTATGTGGATTTTCTAATATGATCCGAATAGCAAACAGGTCATAAATCTCCTCGAAAGGTTTCTGTTGCATCTGCATCTTTCGGTAGATGGAATAAATATGCTTAGGCCGACCCTTGATTTCAAATACAAACTCCTGTTCACTCAGCTCTTTTTTGACAGGACTCATAAACTCATCGATGAATTGAGCCCTCGCCTCTTTTTTCTCCCTCAGTTTTCTGACAATAAATCTATACGAGTTGGGATCAATCACCTTAAAACAGAGATCTTCAAGCTCATTTTTGATCTTAAACAAACCAAATCTGTGCGCCAATGGTGCATATAGCTCCATGGTTTCAGTCGCTTTAATCAACTGCCTCTGATTTGACAGATGGTTGATCGTCCTCATGTTGTGAAGCCGATCCGCAAACTTGATCAATACAACGCGAATATCTTCAGCCATCGAAAGCAGCAACTTCATAAAGGTTTCCGCTTGCTTGGTATCCCGATTTTCAAAAACCCCTAAAATCTTTGTGAGTCCATCAATCAGATTTTTGACAGTCTCCCCAAAAAGTGTGTCTATATACTCTAATGTAACACTGGTATCCTCAACAGTATCATGAAGCAACGCTGCCACTACAGATACATCATCAATATTAAATTCCTCAGCCATAATGCGAGCTACTTCCACCGGATGTTGATAATAGGGCTCACCTGAAGCCCTTTTCACATCTTCATGAGACTTGCAACATAACTTAAAAGCACGTGTGATCAGCTCATCATCCGTCTTCTCCAAGTGGTTATGACAAGACAATAGTAACTTGTCCAACGCTAAACGTTGTGCGTCACTCAGGTCATACTCATCTACACTTTTGCGTAATTTTAATTCAGCGTCGGCCATACATTACTTTTAAAGACTTAACATTCACTCATTCGGTCTTTTCATAACAACAATCGCAATTTTTAATATGAAGACACAAAATTGCAATTTCGAATTTTTTTATCTCATTTGCTTAAAAAAGAACATTTAACCTATTCTGGCAAACGGCTTCAGACTTAGATCATCATACATACCTTCTCTTGCTTTTAACGATCCTGTCATAGATATCATTGCAGCATTGTCAGTACAGTACTCAATTGAGGGTATTAAAAGCTGCAAATCTAATTCGTTGGCCAAATTTTCAGCCTTTTTTCTCAACATAGAATTGGCGGATACACCACCGGCCAGCATGATGGTTTGTACACCGGTTTTTTTGACGGCTCTCTTTAATTTTGCAATTAAGACATCGGTTATGGCTGCAGATACGCTGGCGCAAATATCATGTAAATGTTCTTCTAAAAAACTCTTATCCTGCTTTTGAGTATAATAAAGTACACTCGTTTTTAGACCTGAAAAGCTGAAGTCCAGCCCTTGTTTGATCATTGATCTCGGAAAAGCATAAAACTCCGGATCTCCGGATTGGGACAGTTTGTCAACAATGGGTCCGGCCGGATAGGGCAGTTTTAATAGCTTTCCAATCTTATCAAAAGCTTCACCTGCTGCATCATCCCTGGTCTCTCCAAGCAACTGGTGTTGAAATGGACCTTTCAGATGAATCAATCTTGTATGACCTCCTGATACGATCAATACAACCGCTGGATATCGCTCTGAATGTTCTATAAAATTGGCATACATGTGTGCCTCGATATGGTTTACTCCAATAATTGGAATCTTCTGAGTAATGGCCATTCCTTTTGCAAAACTGATACCCACCAACAGTGATCCCATTAAACCCGGACCTTGAGCAACTGCGATGACATCTATATTGTTAAGCCCCAATCCCGACTCCTTTAGTGCCTGATCTACCGTTTGAGTAATGGTTTTATGGTGAGCCCTGGATGCCAACTCAGGCACTACACCTCCATATTTTTCATGGATCGCCTGTGTCGCAATAACATTGGATAAAATTTTCCCATTTGAACAAACTGATGCCGCTGTCTCGTCGCAAGAGGATTCTATTCCTAAAATATTCATGACATAAAGATACAATCTATTTCAAATAAAAAAGCCCCCGCTATATACGGGGGCTTAAATCTATAAAAGGTATGGTGAGAAATCGTTTACTTTTTCTCTTCCTCATCTTCATCGACCACTTCGAAGTCAGCATCTACTGCGTCATCACCTTCTGACGAAGCTCCTTCTGATGTCGCTTCATCACCTGCTTGCTCTTCAGCTGCAGCAGCCTGATAAATCTCCTGTGAAGCAGCAGCCCAAGCTTGATTTAACTCTTCAATAGCCGCATCGATTTCATCCACTTTTTGCTCTTTATGGAGTTCTTCCAATTTAGTCAAAGCAGCGTCAATCTTTGTTTTATTCTCTTCAGATATCTTCTCCTTATGCTCTTCCAACTGTTTTTTGGTTGAGAATAGTAAGGAATCTGCTTTGTTGAGTGTCTCAACCCGATCTCTGAGTTTCTGATCTTCTTCAGCATGCTCTTCAGCTGCCTTCTTCATCTTCTCAATTTCGGAATCACTCAACCCTGATGAAGACTCAATTCGAATACTCTGTTCTTTACCGGTACCTTTATCTTTAGCACTTACATTCAATACACCGTTAGCATCTAAATCAAAGGTAACTTCAATCTGAGGTACTCCCCTTGGTGCCGGTGGTATACCATCTAAATGGAATCTGCCTAAAGTACGGTTTGATGTCGCCTGAGCTCTTTCACCTTGCAAAATATGGATCTCTACGCTTGTCTGACTGTCAGCAGCTGTAGAAAATACCTCTTTTTTACTGGTAGGAATGGTCGTGTTGGATTCAATCAACTTGGTCATCACACCCCCTAACGTTTCAATACCCAGAGTTAATGGAGTCACATCCAATAAAACCACATCATCCACGTCGCCACTCAGCACTCCACCCTGAATAGCAGCTCCTACAGCAACCACTTCATCGGGATTTACACCTTTACTCGGCTCTTTACCAAAAAACTCCTTCACAACTTCCTGAATTTTTGGTATTCGAGTTGAACCCCCTACAAGGATAACCTGATCAATTTCATTTTTACTGATTCCCGCATCTTTCAGTGCTTTTTCACATGGGGTGATGGTTCTTTTTACAAGATCATCTACCAACTGCTCAAATTTTGAACGAGTAATATCAATATTTAAATGCTTAGGACCAGAGTCTGTAGCTGTAATAAAGGGAAGATTCACATTTGTTTTTTGTGAACTCGATAACTCAATTTTTGCCTTCTCAGCTGCATCTTTTAAACGCTGCATCGCCATCGGGTCTTTTCTGAGATCGATACCCTCATCTTTCTTGAATTCATCCGCGAGAAAATTTATCAACCGCTGATCAAAATCATCACCACCCAAATGAGTATCTCCATTTGATGATTTTACTTCAAATACTCCATCACCTAAGTCTAAAACAGAAACGTCAAATGTACCACCACCTAAATCATAAACGATAATGGTTTGATCCTGATCTTTTTTGTCTAAACCGTAGGCAAGTGCCGCTGCCGTCGGTTCATTGATAATACGTTTCACATCCAAACCGGCAATTTTGCCCGCCTCTTGAGTTGCTTTTCTCTGTGCATCGTTGAAATAAGCCGGAACTGTAATCACTGCATCCGTCACTTTCTCTCCAAGATACTCTTCAGCTGTTTGCTTCATTTTCTGAAGTACCATCGCTGAGATTTCTTGAGGTGCATATTTTCTGTCGTCTATCTGTACCCTGGCAGTACCATCATCCTTTGAGGAAACTACTTTGTATGAAACCTGACTGGCTTCTTCTTTTATCTCCTTAAACATCCGCCCCATAAATCGTTTGATAGATGAGACTGTTTTCTCCGGATTTGTTATGGCTTGTCTTTTTGCAGGTGCACCTACCAATCGCTCTCCATCTTTTGTGAATGCAACAACGGATGGTGTTGTACGGCCTCCTTCTGAATTCTGAATGACTACAGGTTCATTGCCTTCCATTACTGAAACACATGAGTTTGTAGTCCCTAAATCAATACCTATTATCTTACCCATATTTCTAACCTTAATCTTTAATTTTTATTTCTAATATCTTATTTGATCGGAATCGTTGTCGAGTCACTGCCTTCTTCTGATTCCGTTTTTTTGAGAGTAATTTTTAAAACTCCATCTTTAAAAACTGCCGATATTGATTTCGCATCGGCTTCGTCCGGGAGTGCAAAGGATCTTGAAAAAGATCCCTGTTTTCTCTCAGATCGTTTTAATGTCTCATCATCATCCAAATAGAGTTCCCGTGATCCGCTAATTGTCAAAACTCTACTCTTCAATGATATCTGGATCATTTTTTTTGTCATGCCGGGCAGATCCATTATAACTGAAAATGACGTGTCACTTTCAGTAATATCACATGCCGGCTTATAATGTCCTTCACTATCTGCTCCCGGTACTACTCGTTCAACAAATTGCTGAATCTCTTTACCAAGTTTCGATAACTGTTTCTCTATGTCTATTGTGTTTTTACTCATAATTATCCGTTTTCCTTTCTTACTATGTCTTATTGCAACCTGAGTGCCAATTCTTCCACTTAAGTCTTAAAACTGACGTATTGACATAGAAATTCTTTTATTTGTGACCCGATGCCATCGGATCATATGTTCTGACTGTCATTCTGATGAGATACCAAACATTTAGAATACAATCCGGCCAAAAGCTGGAGGAACTACACTCAAGATGACGATCGTGGTATGGAAACCCAATAATCCTCGTCAGTTCGAGCGAAGTACCGACAAGTTTTTTAGTCGGTACGTAGTCGAGAACTCCCTGTAAGTGTCAGGACATCTCGATTTCGATTCACTACCCTATCGATTTTCTTCGCAACGCTGCATGGGATAAAAGTTATTTTAACTAAAACCTACGACAGCTCAAAGAGATGATCCCAGAAGTTCGGATAAGATATCGCGGTACATTCAGCATCTTGAATCTGAGAGGCACCCTCTGATCGGGTCGCCATCACAGCTGCTGCCATCGCCATCCTGTGATCATGCCAAGTTGGATAGGTCGCCGGTTTAGGTATGAATTTCCGATCCCCATTTATAATCATGCCATCGGGTTTCTCTATAATATCAGCACCGGCTTTTTTTAGTATTTCAGCCATTGCAGATAATCGATCTGTCTCTTTATGCCGAAGTTCCTCGGCTCCCGATATCACAGATTGACCCTCAGCAAAACACATGGCAACCATCAAAATAGGAAGTTCATCGATACAGTTTGGGATCAGCAATGGATCTATTGAAACACCTTGCAGTTCAGACGGTGATATCTCTATATCCGCAACCGGTTCCCTGCCTTCTTCTCTTGAATTTGATTTTTCAAATCTTGCACCCATCTGCTCCAAAATTGTCATGGCAGCACTCCTTGTCAAATTCATGCCCACATCTTTCAGCTTTAGATCTGATTCACTATGAATTGATCCGGCTACCAGCCAAAATGCAGCTGCAGAAAAATCGCCCGGCACACTGTAAGTTTGTACCGGAATAACATCTTCTCTACTGCTAATGATAAGCTTTCCCCCTTTATGCGGGACCGATTTCAATCCCAAAAGCCGTTCTGTATGATCCCTGCTCTGCTCTTTTTCAAAGACTTCTGTCTGTTTATCCCCAAACAGGCCCGCTAATAAAACGGCCGACTTTAACTGTGCACTCGCTATTGGAAGTGGATATCTCAACCCTATTACACCCTTATGCTTATCTATTCTAAGTGGCGCATATTTCCCATCCTTTCCCTGAATTCTACAACCCATCACAGTCAGTGGATCAATAATTCTGGTCATGGTTCTGGATGATAAGGACTCATCTCCGATTAACATTGACGGCACCCCGGCACCGGCCAAAATCCCGCTCATCAGTCTCATAGTGGTTCCCGAATTTCCACAATCAAGTGGACCGGCAGGAGTTGTAAATCCTTCTCTACCCACTCCTTCTATCTTAACAACACCCTCTTTCTGTTCCCATTGAACACCTAACTGCCTAAGACATTGAAGTGTACTCTGAGGATCTGCAGCAGATGAATAATTCGATATCACGCTTTCTCCATCTGTAAGTGATGCAAACATCGCCGACCTGTGTGAAATGGACTTATCCGGTGGTGGTTTTAATACTCCCTTAACTCTTTTCAGAGGATGGACCTCTTTTATCATTCTCAGTTACCTCTCAATAATCGTTCTGCTCTTCCAGCTTGTGGCGAATCAGGATAACGCTCAATAATTAAATTTAAAAGGGATATCGCTTCTCCTCTTCTGCCTTCACGGATATAGATCTCCGCAATCTTTAATTGTGCCTCAGACACCCAGTCACCATACGCCTCAAACAGAGTATTCACTCGCCTATAGGCTTCTATAGCCTCTTCTCTATTTTCTTCTGCAAGATGCGTTTCACCAACGAAAAATTGAGCTTCCGCACCCATACCTGTACTGTTATTTTCGGCAACTAAATTAAAAAATCGACGGGCTTCTTCAACTCTACCATCTCTTAAGAGCACTTTACCTAAACCGAGCCTCGCAGCATCACTATCAGGGTTGATACTCAACACATTTTCAAAATTCTGCCTTGCTTCAGCTCTTTCACCTAACTCTAAATTTGCATTACCAATTCCAAGTAGTGACTCTTGCTGATACCTTGAATCTTTTTCTGCCAATTCCGAGTATCTCCTTTTCGATGCCTCATAATTACCTAATTCAAACTGTAATCTGGCAAGTTCTGCGAGTGCAGGTGCTGCTCTTTCTGAATTGGGAAAATCATTAATCAATGTTTCAAATGCATCTGCAGCTTCCGTATTTCTATTGGTTCGCATATATGCATCTCCCATATTGAAATAAGCTTCGGGCATTAACTCTCTGTTGTTGGTGATACGTAAATATTGACTGAATTCACGAACCGCACCATCGTAATCACCTGATTGAAGTACATTTTCGGCCTGACGAAAACGGAGCCTGTCCGCAGTTGTTGAGGTAGGATTCTCATCAAGAAATTCTTCTAATGCATCGGTGCTGCTGTCATCCATTCCGGCAGATATCTGAGCAAATTGTATCCCATCTATCGCTTCAATAATATATTGGCTTCTGGGATACTCATCCAGTACCTGCCTGTAGGCACTGATCGCATCTTCATAGTTACCTGAGTTATAATAAGAATCCCCAATATTATACTGCGACCTGGCCGCCCATTCTGTTCCGGGGTAACGGCTGATTACACTGCGAAACTCTTCAATGGCCTGGTCGTAATTCCCGGTATTCAAGTAGATATATGCAATATTGTAAGCGGCTTGTTCACGTAAACGGCTGAATGGGTATATCCTTAGTAGTCTCCTGAATTCAGTAACCGCTTCAAAATTTCTATTCATTCGGTAATGGCTGTTTGCAACCTGAAACATGGCATAGTCACCACCGGGTTCGGCACCAATGGTTGCTGAGTAATACTCCATAGCTTCACCATATCTCCCTTGAGCATAAAATGAATCAGCAATTCGAAGTCTGGTGTCAATATCATAGGGAAAGAGTGCTATGGATGGTGGCTCATAATTATTCAAAAAATCGATGAGCGGAGCTGTTGCATTCTCAAAATCACCCATCATAAAATAGGACCACCCCAAGCTATATTTTGCAGCACCCACCAGCTCACTATTTGGATATCTTCGAACAAACTCCGCAAACTGCCTGGAAGCTGCACCATATTCTGCCGACTGATAGTTTGCGTCGGCACTCCAGAAAAGAGCTTCACTTCCCAGGTCACTATTGGGAGCGGCATTGTAAACAGCTTCAAAATCGGGCTGTGCCTGCCTGTATGCTTGATTAAAGTAGAGAACCCATGCTCTCTGAAATTGAGTCTGACGCTTTAACGCTGGATCCAAATCTGTAATGTTACCGGCCAGGTCAAAAGCTTCAATGGCCCTGGTATACTCACCATTTGCATAATAGGCTTCACCCAGCAGTATGAGAATCGGTCCGGGATCATTCAATTCAGTATAATTTCTCGCCAACGGTAAGAGTACTTCAACGGCTTCGGGGTTCGATCCCAATTCAAGAGCCGTAAAAGCCCACTCATATCTGGATTCTTCATAAAAAACTCCTTCACCAAATCGATCTCCAAATTCCCTGAACGTATTCAGTGAGTTACGAAATCGACCGGCAAGTTTTTCATTTACTGCTTGGTAATAGAGTGCTCTTCGTGCCAAATCATCATCCCCGGCAGATGCATCTGCAAAAGATCTGGATGCCCAGTGATAAATATCTTGTTTGTGATAAACCCAACCCAACCCATAATGAGCAATACGCTCCTCTTCAGGATTTTCAACTCTGCTTAAGTAGATTCTGTAATACCGGGTTGCCTCCTCGAAATTATTCAGGACGTTATAACTCTCCGCTATCAGATAGATCGCTTTTTGGCGGTTTAATTCATCTACATAGTTAATCGCATCCAGAAAAGCCTCAATAGCTTCAGGATATCTTTTTTGTTGATAATAAGACTCTCCCAACGCTGTACCAATTCTTCTGGCAGAGGCTGTATCAGGATGTCTCTCTTGAAGTAATTCAAACGCATCCGATGCCTCATCGAATTGCTCATCTTCTAAGAATAGCCTCCCTCTGGAGTAGAGCGCTCTTGGAGACCATACACTTCGCTGATGATTATCAGACAGCTCTAAAAAATATCTTCTCGCCAGTTCATAATCATCATTTTCAACAGCCGTCTCACCCAGTGTGTAGTATAACTCTGCCCTATCTGTATAAGATTGCGGATAGTTTAACGCTTGATCATACCTCTTGATAGCCTCACTAAATTCCGCTCTTTCCAAATGTTGATGTGCTACCTCTTTTAAAAGAACTGCAACCCGATTACTTCCGGAATATTCCTGAATGAACCGATCTACATATTGATCTATGGATACTGAATCTATTTGTGAATAGGCCCTGACTCTGTAGAACTCTGCTGTTTCTCTATCGGTAGAACTACTGCTTTCCTTCATAGCCCCCTCAAACAGTGTCACGGACTCTAAGAAAAGTCCTTTCTCAAATAGGTCCAGACCGGATTGGAATAAATTTTGATAAGACTCCTGATCATGTTGTGCGCTGATATCCGCAGGTATGAGGGAACCGACAACAATAAAACAGAATAAAAAAAAGGGTATGATTCGACTCATGTAAATTCAGTCTTTATGGAAACAAGTGTTCATCTCTATGCAAATATACCAACTCAAAAGAATATGTTCCCAAAATCATTAATAATGACTGAAAAACTTTTAGACATCAAGATATCTCATCAACTCATCAGCTTTACTACTTAAATCAATCTGTATCAAATCAGCACGGTTTGATGTTGTCACCAGATATCCGTGACGACGTAGCGATGATGTAATCGCTGATGTTTCCCGAGAGTTTATTTTAATGGAAACCTCCAGTAAAGTATCCAAATCTTGAGATGGTTCAACGGTTAAACCGAGAATTCTGGACTCTTCAGTTTCAATCAGATGAACTAATTCGGAAAGCATAAAATCTGCTTTTGCCATCTGAACAGTGATTACAGACCCATCCACCGTTACATTCAGCATATTTGTCAAGGCTTCTAATACATTCTTTTTCTCGATAATACCCAAATAGGCTTCCGAATGATCCATAACCGCCAGGATTCTGACTTCATGTTGCAGCATCTGTCTAGCAACCTCAAAAACATGCTGATTCTCAAGTGTGTAAATAGGCGCTCGTATATCCAGATCCGACACTGGGATTGACTCATCCACCTTATCCGCAATATCATCAAACAATATATGGCCGACCAGCCTATTTGTTATGGGTTCAACAACCGGGACACTCGACGTTTGCCATGCATCCATTTTTGCAAGTGCCGCCGAAACCGGACTTGACGGTTGAAGGGGTACAAAATCGTTATTTAAGATCTCTTTTGCTAACACGTCAATGATTGATCAAGGGTTCTATTTCAGATAACATCGATTTAAAACGTTCTTTATCCTCTTTTGTAACACTACCTTTTATTGATACGTAGTTTCCATCATAATGTTCTGAATCGACAATTCCCACTTCATGTAAATAAGCTACAGCTTTATAATGAGACATCGGCAATCGATAATCAAACTCAACGTACTTCTCTTCTATTATCTTTTCAAGTCTCTCTTGAAGTTTTTCCAAACCTATACCCCGAAAGGCTGATACATATAATGCTCCGGGGAAATCTTGCTTGAGTTGAATCAGTTTATCAGGATCAATTGCATCAATTTTATTGAAAACCAACAATTTTTTTGACTTGGTCATCCCCAACTCTTTCAGAGTTTCTTCAACAACCTCTATATAATCATCTACCAGACGGCTACTGGCATCTACAATATGCAACAGTACATCTGCATCTCTTACCTCATCCAAAGTAGATTTAAAACTTTCAATTAACCCGTGAGGCAGTTTTCTGATAAATCCAACAGTATCAGATAGCAGTATTTCGTGATTTTCCAACTGCATCCTGCGCACTGTGGAATCAAGCGTGGCAAACAATCTGTTCTCTGTTAAGACATTCGATTCTGTCAGTGCGTTCATCAAGGTAGATTTTCCCGCATTTGTATATCCTACCAAGGATACTTTTGTATGGCTTTCCCGGCCTTTCCGTTGAGTCGTTCGCTGTCGATCCAGCTTTTCCAGCTTCTCTTTTAATGTAGATATTCGTTTCCCTATCAGCCGTCTATCCGTCTCAATTTGTGTTTCACCCGGACCCTTCGTGCCAATTCCCCCTTTTTGTCTGGAAAGGTGAGTCCAGAATCGGGTCAGCCTGGGCAACAAATACTGTAATTGGGCAAGCTCAACCTGTGTCTTGGCTGCCGCTGTTTGTGCTCTGGATGCAAAAATATCAAGAATTAACCCACTTCTGTCTAGTACTTTTACTTTTGTAATTTTTTCAACATTCCTGATTTGAGTTGATGACAACTCATCATCAAATATTAATATATCTGCTTCTTTTTCGACCACCAACTGCTTTAATTGATGCAATTTCCCCTTACCAATATAGGTTATCGGGTCGGGATGGGGTCGATTTTGTAATATTCTTTCAACAGCGTTGGCACCTGCTGTGTCGCTTAAAAGCATTAATTCTTCCAAATACTCCTCAGCCAACCATCTAGGTGTATCGGGGCCAAATATTCCAACAAGTACGGCTCTCTCTTTTTCGAGAGTTGGTTTTCTGATCTCTTCTAACAAATTAGGAGGGGCTCCTATCCCTATTTTATTTAAATGATTTAAAATCCAGAGCTGAATCTACGACCGGAGTCATAATTCTGCCTATTTTAAGCACCACAATCTTATCAAATTTTAAAGTGCGACGGTCAGGTACAAATAATTCAAGTCTTATTAATCGATTCTGATCCCTTTCATAATTCAATTCACGGTAGATGAACACATAATCCGATCCTTTTGAAGCAGGTTTTTCAACATAATCAATGATTTGATGCCACGCTATGGTTTGGGATGGATCATTGATATTCTTTACGATGCCATGATCAGTAATATAGGATTTAGAAGTAAAATAACTTGACGAAAACCAACAAATACCCATCCAAAGATAACATCCGATGATATTGAAATACGACTCAATTTGGTTGGTATAAACGAAATAGGTAACGACCCCCAAAAATCCTAAAAACAGTGTTGAAAATAGTGGGGCACCAAATAAATTACCCGACTTCCAACTGATACGAATATTTCTCAGTCTAAACGCATTCGCTACCGTGTATGCAGCTAAAAATGTAGCTCCCATGGTAAATAGTGCCAATAACAGCACAAAAAGACTATGAATATCCGTTGATAAATTCATCTTGGTGATTCTGCTTTAAAAGATCTAGATACGATTGACTCTAATAGTAATAAAATGATGGCTATGAATACAAACCAATACCAAATCTCTTTTCCAAATGAAGCCAATTCAAGATCTTCTGAAAATTGATTTTGATCTGTACCTGATTGAGCAACTCTGACATTTTCAAAGGAGTTCTCAACGATTTCTGCCAGCTCTGTTATTCCTAACGTACTCAAATTTGATTCCATTGTGTTTTGATTCACTCCAAATAGAATATCATTTGTGGAACTCTTTAGATATAACCACCCCGGGTGCCACTCGACTCCGTCATATCTTAACTCAGTCCCATTTAATGTTTGTCTATAATCCGGCCTGATAGATTCACCCCCTTTTTCTAACACTCTGATTTCTGAACTCACACTGCTTAAATAAGTAAATTCACTCCCTAAATAGTGATTATTCAGTGTAGAAGATTCTCCCTGTGCCAAATACTCAATGGTTCTAAAAAACAAAGGTGCAAAAAAGGGCTTAATTGGAAAATTAGACCATCCGGGATCGGTGCCAATCGCAGAATATATCATTGATCCATTTCCCACTCGAGACTCCATTAAAAGAGGCTGTCCGGTTCTGCTGTTTAAAATAGAGAAATCTGTAGATCGTTCAGGTGGAGAAATCTGGTAGAAATAAAAGAGTTCAGGAAGATTCAGCCTCAACTCTTCATCTTCTGATTTATCAAATAGTGTATCAAGTATCGGATGTCCATCTAAGGGAGCCGCCATTCTGTCGATAGATTCAAAAGAACCATAACTGCCTGTAATATTTGTATATCCGGATGAGCCACTCAATCCAATTAAACGATTATAGTTAGCCATATTTCCGGTAGCAGCAGGAATCAGTAGTAGCCCTGCTCCACTTTGCACATGATCGAGTAGTGGCTGTCCAAGATAGTCTGGAATGGATCTTAAAGCATCTAACACGATGGCATCATACTCAATAATATCTGATATCTGAACATTCTCAATCTGATTAAAATCTATCCGAAACCTTCTTTCATCCTCAGCAGCAACTTCAAGCATCGGTGTCAAATAACTGTTCATTGAGTCACCCACATTTCTTTCTTCATTAATTACCAGTATATCCTTCACTTCGGGCGACTTGATCGATGCATAATATCGGTTATCAAACGCCAGATCATCGCCTTCAATCAAGAGTTCAACAGCACTGAATTGATTTTCCGGTAAGGGCACTTCAAACACAAATTCTGATGTAGACTCAGCCTCTGTACTGAATGTTTGTTGCGTGATAAGCTCATCATCCATAATAAGGCTTATAAAGGAGTTGCCAACAGATCGATTGCCGTAGTTTCTGACCACCACCCGTAACTGATTGAGTCCGGATTGATCTGACCCTGATGATTCCAAATCAACTTGTTCGAAACCCAGATTAACAGCATCAGACCCTTCAAGTTTCACAATTTGCAGATATACATCCTCAAATTCTTCACTAGACAATGCCTCGAATTTACTCTTCATTGATAATCCCGCTTCCGTAATAAAGTAGATTATTTTATTGGGTTCATTCTCCTGTATCAGTCGATTTGCCATCTCCTTTATCCTGATATCCATATAATTACCGGAATTACGGGTTTCAACATCATTCAGGAGAGATCGAATCGATCGGCCTGCCAACAGTGGAGTATTTAATCCCAACCCATGAGTCACATCTAATGAAACCCGATCATCTTTTCCCAAACGATCAATCAGTGTTTCTGCAATTTTGGTAGCCTGTTCTATGTATGGGCCTTCTCGGGTAATCTGATCCATTGCAGGTCCATTGTCGATAATGATGGCCACAACCTTTGATTCATTGCCGGATTCCCAACCTATATCTGGAGGTAAAAAGGGCCTCGATGCAGCAATAACCAAAAACAGAATGGCTAAACATCGAATGGCCAATAACAGCCACCTCTTGATTCTAACCCGTTTCAATGCCGTATTTTGGAGTGATTCAAAAAAAGCAAGAGTTGAAAATCTGATTTTTTTTGGCTTTCTGATATTCAGCAAATAGATCAGTAAAGGAATCCCCACCGTCAATAATGCGAATAAAAATATTGGATTTAGAAAGCTCATTAGTTTAAAAAAGTTTTTACCTTAGGTGCATCACTGCTTGAAACATTTTCGTAAAATGTCTGTTAAGCTACTTGAATAACCAATCCATATCAAACATATTATCTTAAATCAGGTGCTCGTTAAACAAATCTTTTCTTTAAAGTCGATTTCACTATGGATGGTATTCTTTGTAACTGCCTCTTGTGGTCGTACATCTGTTGATCAATGGGCTGAAATGGTGCCTGAATCTGTATTAGCGGTGATTGTTCCCGAAGAAAATCACACATTGGACGATTTTTTAAATGCTGCCTATCTTCCGTTACTTGATGATACAACTCCATCTGCATTTCAAATCATAACAGCGGTTCAGGAAAACAGTTCTTCACAAATCAGAGTCGATGCCCTGCTACTCTACCCCGATACTTCTAATGACTGGCAACCGCTATGGATAACAAAAAAGGTATCCGGACTAAAATCACGTTTAACTTCCCTATACCATAGTGATTTCAGACAAAATCAGTATGATTTTTTAGGCATTACAATTGAAAAAATATTCCTGAATGACAGAACTCTTTTTTTAGTGGAAATTGGAGATTATTCACTTTTTTCTGAATCCAGTTTAGCTATTGAAAGTGTTCTTAGAACCTATAAAGGTCGAGAAAGTGCCATTGAATTGGATTCACAGGATATTACACCCGGATCATTCATAGTAAATATACCTGCAATGGATATTTGGGCTAAACAGATATCTCAGGTTACGTATCGGCCGTTTCTAAACCATATCTTTGCCGGGTCTTCTCCAATTGTTTTTCAATTGAATCAAAGTGAAGATAGTGATTGGGTTTGGCAGCTCGCCGGACGTATGATGCTCAAAAATGATAAATCAACTCTCTTGCAATCGGTCAGCGCTGCACCACAAAATTTTACTTTGGATCGGTTTATTCCAATAAGTGTGGCCGCTTTTTCCATTTTCAGACTCAACCCGGTCGCTGTATTTGATGCAGAAATCGAATACACTCAAAGTACAGATCAATATTTAGTGAACAATGGTGACGCTCTTCGTAAGTTGCAACAAGATTTAAGCGATGAAATTGCTTTTGCAGCTTTTGCAAATTCAGGCCCCACAAGCAGCAGCGAATATCTCTTTTTAAGATCCATCCGAAACCCAATCGCCATAAGACAATTCTTGGATGATCTGACAGAGAGAAATTTGATCCTTAAAGATGACAATACATACTCCATTGAAAGCCAAATAGTTGGCAAATTGTTTGGATCTGAATTGAATTCGATGGATAGTTTCTATCTGACATTATACGATCAAGTCGTTGCCATTTCCCAAAGAAAAGGGTTGGCAGAAAGTATTGGTGGAGATTCTGAGCGTCGCAGAGTCATCTATTTTGATGACGATTATACCGATGTCAGAAATTCCCTGGGAAACTCACTCAGTTCGATTTTCTATATGGACGGTGTTAGATTTAACCAATATATTCGCCCTTGGCTTTTTCCTCAAAACTACCTGGGTAATGTTATGGGCAATCTGGATGATTTTATTATCGCAACTCGTCTGCAACCCAACGGAAATGAGCTCGAAGTAACCATTTCTAACTTTGAAAGAGATCAGACAGAGCAGCCTTTTCGAGAATTATGGGCCTTTTCTATTGGAGATTCGGAACTGTCCGGAAAACCTATTGTTACAAATTTAACCGGTAGTGAACGGAAAGAGATCGTTTTTTCAACAAATAATGGATCGGTCTATGCACTGGCTTCCGATGGCACAGCCGTAATTCAAACCTCGACCGGTGATGATATTCCGATCGGTTCTCCGGTTGTTTATGATTGGTACGGCAACAATCAACAAGTCATAATGCAAGCAGCAGCCGATAAAGTCTATGCTTGGAATCAAAGTGGTGATTTACTGCCAAATTTCCCGATATCTGTTGGCGAACAAATTACAACTCCATTAACAGTGATGGATTTTACGGAAAATGGAGTGGCTGAGATGATTCTAGCCACAGCGGATAGAAACATGCACATCCTGAATGCAAGAGGACAAGCAATTAACGGTTGGCCTCAGAATACAAATTCGGTAGTTCAATTTATTCCATTAATAACTAACCTGAATGGAATAAAATCTCTATTCGCATTTGCAGAAAATACTCTTCATAGCTGGAATATGAATGGTCTCAGGAGAGTTGGATTCCCACAATTTTTACCATCACAAATACATGGGAGTCCTGAGAAATTTAACAATCATCTGTTAGGAGCCGGATTTGATGGAAGTTTATATTCGGTAGGCCTTCAACCTCTTTTTTCAGATTCTCTATCAACTTCTCATCGATCCGATTCACTTCATGTTCAATCACTTATTGTATCTAATAACAGCCTAAATAGTTCTCCGGGTTATTTTGAAATACTCTACAGAGATTTGAATGGGTCTGAACTGGTACGAAATGATTTGATTGTTTTACAATCATCAAACGGATCTATTTTCTTATATCAACCAAATGGTGAGTTGGTATTTACTCAATCATTAGGGCAACCTTCATCAGATAATCAGACTCCAATCATATTGGATATCAATGGAGACAGCCGACAAGATCTGGTGGCACTGGCTGATTTTGGACGCATCTATGCATGGGATATATTAAGTGGGAAGCGACATCTGGATCTTCCAACCACAGGAATGAACTACACGATAATTTCAGATTATTTTGGAGATGGTAATGTAGAGATCATCGCACAAACTCGAAACGGTATTCAGGCATGGACAATCCACTCTACACGCTTCGAAAATTTATCAGAAACTCAGTAACATTTACACCCATTTTACCAGCTTGAATCCATCATACTCCCTTTGCCCTGAAAGATTTGAATTTTCAGCCAATCAGAGGATATCGGCAAGTGCCTCTTCAAGATCCTCGAATTCAAAGACAAAATCAGACACTTGCAATACTTTTGGCTGAACCCGTAGGCTACCCAAAACCGGCTGCGCCGCTTCTCCCAAAACAAGCTTTAACAAACTCTCCGGTACTTTAAAAAAAGAAGGCCTGTTTAACACATTTGCCAAAGCATCCGCTAACTTTGCCATGGATTGAGGTTCTGGAGAGCACACATTAAATGGACCTGTTAAGTCACTTTTTTTAATTGGAAATAGGATAGCATTACAGAGATCCGACATATGAACCCAGGGTATATATTGGGTACCACTTCCGATAGGCCCACCCAAAAACAGTTTAAATGGCAGTAACATTTTTTCAATCATTCCCCCATTTTCTTCAAGGACAACTCCAATACGTGGAATTGCAACCCTAACCCCATAATCAGATGCTTTTATAGCCTCTTTTTCCCAATCTTTACATACATCCGCCAAAAAATCGTCTCCTAAAGAGCTCGATTCATCTAGAATCATATCTCCACGATCACCATAGATTCCTACTGCTGAAGCAGATATTAAGAGTTCAGGTTTATTCTCTGCTTCTGCAATGAGTGAAACCAGTTTTTGGGTTGTCACGATCCGGCTATCATAAATTGAACTTTTAACATCATCTGTCCATCTCTGCCCAAATAAACTCTCTCCGGCCAGATTAATGATAATGTCGCATCTGTTTACGATATCAATAAGATCATCATCCCACCCAACATACTGCATATTTTTTGCCTGCTCTTCATTATATCGACTCGGAGAGCGTGTAATAACGGTAAGGAAATGACCTTGTTTCAGTAATTGTCCTGCCAGATATGACCCGATAAATCCGGTACCGCCCGTAATTAATATTTTTTTAGACTCCATAGAATGATCTTCATTAAAAAGGTTTCAAATAAGAACACCGAAAAGGGCTTAATAAATCCTCAGCAAAAAGTAAAAATAGAAAAAAAGAAACGGTGCCGAGAGAATCATTGAATCAAATCGATCAAAAAACCCACCATGGCCCGGTAAAATTGAAGAGGAGTCTTTGACAGCTGCTCTGCGTTTTAAACTGCTTGCAGCAATATCGCCCAACGGCCCGAATATACTAATGATCAATACGGCAGGTACTATACTCCATAATGGCAGTGGATAAGGATTTGCCAATAAATAAACAATTAAAAAGCCCACTGTAGAACCTGCAAATCCCCACCAAAATCCCCCCCATGTTTTTTTAGGACTGATTTTAGGTGCCAAAGGTTTTTTACCAAATGTTTTACCGCCAAAATATGCGAATATGTCGTTCCCCCAAATCATCAGAAAAAGTGTCAGAGTAAGCCAAAACCCATCCAATTCAATTCCCAAATTGCGAATATGGTTCATCATCAAAAAACCCACTGGAGCATATATTCCTGTGAATAGTGTACTAAACCATCGTTCTTTGAAAGATGAATTAGAGCCAAAGAGTGTGCCCAGTGATACCAACAGTAAAAAGATGGCTAAGGCTGATAAAACAAGCAATGGAAAATGAGAGGCATTCCAAATAACGACTGCAATAAAAATGGATAGAAAGAAATAACCATCAGATCCTGCCAATTTTAACAATCTATGAACTTCCCAGATTGTAACCAGGGCAACTGCACCAAATAAAAACTCAAAATAGAGTCCGCCAAGCCACGTCATGCCCAAAACCAATATGGCTAATGGTATCGCTATGAAGACCCTTGTTTTTAGTTCACTCAATTGAATCCGTTTTCATTACAGGTTATTTAGGAATCATCGGATGGATCACTCTCCAACTCCTCATTCAATTCATCCAGTGCTTTTCTTGCAGATTTTTCAAATTCTTTTGGAACATAAAGATAGACGTTGGAAAGTTCGCCAAAACTCTGTGTGAAAGAGGAGTCTCTTTTCGACAATACATTGCTGGGTATTTGAAGACTATCCAGATAACTTTTAATAAGTTGAACTTCATACTCTGTGCCTCTCTCTAACAAACATATCCAGTTATCAACCTGATTTGGTTTTGATTTTTTAAACATAATTTATCCATTTTTGATCTGAGAATTACCCATCAAAGCAATCAGATATAGGTTATTTATATCTGTGATTTTGACTCGGTACTATTATTCAACATTACATAAATAATCAAACAAGTCAACACAATACTAACAAAGAGAAGCCAAACCGGGGGTAAAGTATCATACGTAATATCCTGAAAAAACAGTTCCGGATAGTTAATACCTACAACCACGGCCATTCCGTTATTGATAAAATGTGCAAAAATAGCCGGCCAAATAGATCCGCTTAACCAAGTCATAACCGCTAATATTATGCCAAGTGTTGCTAATGGAATTAGGTTTGCCGCTTGGAGATGAAATAATCCAAAGAATAGTCCGGAAATTAGAATGGCAACTATAATCCCCCAGCTTTTTTCAAAAGCTCTTAAAATATATCCTCGGAACAGTATCTCCTCACAAACTGAAGGGATTACGGCAATTGCAATGAATGCATATACAATCACCCCATCTGTCATTAGAAAATTCAGAATCATTTCATATTGCCCCTCTTGTGAAATATTCAACCAGTCGGGAATTGGAAGTAATGAGTTTAAAAAACCCAGATAGATCACAATCGGCTGTACAACGACAATAAGAATACAACCGAAAATACTAAATTTTAAGGTATCGCTAAACCAGTTGAGTCGTAGAAAATTCCGTTTCGACTCTTCTGCCCGATTCAAATTAACAACGATAAAGGTTGCAAGGCCAATAAAAAGTATCTGACCAATTGAATTCGCAATAAATAGGAGATCAACTCTTGAAATGATCAATTCAGCAATTTCAGCCTGGCTGACAATTCCCTCTGTGACAAAAAGCATCAAAACAACTAATATACCGGCTCCCACCTGAAATAGAATGAGTGCGACCATTAACCAAAGGATGGCTACAGCCCAGTGTGAAAATCCATTTTTATCAACCCACGATTGAATTTGAGTATATGAAGAAGAGTTTAGGTCATCCATTCAAACTAAAACGTTTCCTCCGGTTTATCTGCAAATATTTTAACACCAATAAGAGCTGTTAACAGATTTAAAACACCATAAAGAGGAATATTCAAGAATAGTTGCCTGAACATTGAATCACCTTCCTCAAAAGACTCTGCCATATCATCCATAGTACTGTCAGGCATATCCATTGCCTCAAAGTTCGCAATCATCGCATCCGCGTAATTACTCATCATCTCAGGATCAATAAAAGAGGACCATATTTCAGATAACAGTACACTCACTACAGCTATAACGGCACCGGTAATAAATCCTATAACAGCACCCTGACCCAGTTTAAGAGTAGATGTCACCTCCTTAGTAAAATGCCATACCGCAACGATTCCCGCACATGCAGCGATCAAACAAACAGCCATCATGCTGAGACTTCCCAATAACATCCCCATTACATTACCGGATGGTTCAGAATTTATTTGCTGATATATAAAAAAGAGTCCCACTACAAAAGTCACCAGGCCAAATATGACCCCTACAATAGTACTCGTTGGTAAAAAATCTTTAATTGTCAGATTCCTGCCTTCACTTTTTTCTTCTACGTTCATAATAATTTTTGATTTATGATTTAAAGAGATCGTAAACAGATGATGATGCCGTAAACCCTAATACATAACCCAGAATAAATCTTGATTCATTGTTATTTGCCCACAATCCAAACAGATTCCCCGTATAATCGATGATTTGAATGATCAGTGCAAGCAAAAGGTACCATAAAAATGGGTTTTTTTTGGATTTAACTTTCAAATAAAGTGGAATGAGTGCCCACCCGGAAAAGAGTCCTGCAAACACCCCGAAACAGCGGCTGTTTACTGCCATTTGAAGATTATTTATAAAGAAAGAGCGATTTGGATCCTGGTGACATAAATTGCGAAACATATCTCCGGTCCAATGTCCTAAAGTAGATTCTGCTCCCCATATTCCACCACCCATTGAAAACAGTAGAATCAATAAAAGTGCACCCCACAATCCTGAATAGAGCCATTTATTACTCATATGTAGTTGATCAGCACGTAAAACCGACTTCAAATTGAAACAGAATATTATTGAAATTCGATTGATTTAGAACAAAGAAATGTAAAATCATGACTCTTTCATTTAATCGTCGGTTTAAATCAATTGCGTTCGTTAGGATTTATTTCTTGGCTGCTTTAGTCCAAACACCCATTTCTGAATATTTTTTTATTCGCTGCTCAATTAAAGCTTCTGCTTTCATCTTCTGTAATCTCTTCAGACCCTGCAATAACTGACTCTTTACAGCCTCTGCAGATTTTTCGTAATCTCTGTGGGCACCCCCCAGCGGTTCACTGATCACACCATCAATGATCTTCAATTCCAAAAGATCTTTAGCTGTTAATTTTAAGGCAGATGCCGCTTGTTCTTTAAACTCCCAGGTTTTCCAAAGAATTGAAGAACATGATTCAGGTGATATCACAGAATACCAGGTATTCTCCATCATATATATCTCATTTCCCATGCCAATTCCCAATGCACCACCACTGGCTCCTTCACCTATTACCACTGTGATAATGGGTACTTCTAATGTCGCCATTAATTTTAAGTTTTTGGCAATGGCTTCTGCCTGACCTCTCTCTTCAGCTTCAAGACCCGGAAATGCTCCAGGTGTATCGAGTAACGTTATAACAGGAATGCCGAACTTTTGAGCCATCTTCATCAATCGGTACGCTTTTCTGTATCCTTCCGGGTTTGCCATTCCGAAATTTCTGTATTGACGCATTTTGGTGTCACGGCCTTTTTGCTGGCCAATGATCATTACCGACTGCCCATCAATTGTTGCCAATCCTCCAATCATTGCTTTATCATCTGCAAAATAACGATCCCCATGCAGTTCAATAAATTCATCTGTCATAAGGTGAATGTAGTCGAGGGTGTATGGCCTATCCGGGTGACGTGCAAGCTGAACTCTTTGCCATCGGGTCAGATTACTAAAAATAGATTCCCTGAGTTGATCCACTTTTTTTCGTAATCGATCAATCTCAGGTTTCAATACCTCATCTCCAATGGAGAGCTCATTTAACTCTTCAATTTTATTCTCTAAATCGGCAATGGGTTGTTCAAATTCCAGATATTGCATGATTGATATCCTGATTCTAATTAAAAGCTTTTTTTCTGCTCTATTGCAGTGATTGTTAAGATAATAACAATTCTTTACTCAATCCCGTAATTCTCAGGATTGGTTAATTTCCATTTTTTCTGCAAAATAATCACAGAAATCTCTCATATCTCCGCTTATTCTTGGATCATTGGTAGACTTCTCCAACGTGTCTGCCATAGTCACTAAGGTTTGATGGAAAAAAATCTTCATCTCATCAACCGTCATATCCTTCGTCCAGAGATCCAACCGAAGAGTATCTTTATTGGAGTGATCCCACAATGATAATATCATGGCTCTGCAAGATGCTTTATCATAGCCATTTAAATCTGTTGCAGCCCAGATGATATCCTCCGGTACATTTTCCTTATCTAAAACGACTTCAATATCTATTTTTTTTGATTGATTCGACATATTCTAAGGTTTGTATTTACAATTATTTCTGATTTTATCCAGTACAAACTGAAAATCCTCGGGAAGTTCAGAGTCAAATTCTATAAATTTTTCCGTTGTCGGATGAACAAAACCTAATGTTTTTGCGTGGAGTGCCTGACGAGGAAGTTTAGCAAACATGTTTTTAAACATGCTTTTTCGGGAGCCGGTGTTTGGCCCATATCGAACGGTATTCCCCCCATAGGTTGTATCTCCAAAAACATAAAACCCATTTTTTTTCATATGAACCCTTATCTGATGCGTGCGCCCAGTCTCCAGACGAATTTCCAAAAGCGCCAAATGATCATAAATTTCCAACCTTTTAAAGTGAGTAACAGCCGATTTACCCCCTTCTTTCACAACAGTCATAATTTTTCTGTCACTGGGAGAGCGGCCTAAATTACCTTCAATGGTACCCTCTTCCGGTGGACTCCCCCAAACGATGGCCCAATAGGTCCTTTCTGCTTCTTTCTCTGAAAATTGCTTTGCCAATTTCTGATGTGCAACATCATTTTTAGCCACAACAAGCAATCCACTGGTATCTTTATCTAATCGATGGACAATTCCGGGCCGATTTTCCCCTTTCCCAACTTTAGATAAGTTTCGTTCGGTATGATACATTAAACCATTTACCAATGTGCCACTCCAGTTTCCAAATGCCGGATGTACCACCATATCAGCCGTTTTATTCACAACCAACAGGTCTTCATCTTCATATACAATATTAAGTTCTAAATTTTCTGCCACAGCTTTAGGTGGGGGTGGTTTTGGTATCGAAATCTCTATTTTATCACCCGGCTGCATGATATAAGAAGACTTTTCCAACGCACCATTCACGAGTACATGTCCCTCTTTAATTGCTTTTTGAACTTTATTTCTAGTAGCATTCTGTACAAATGACGTGATATACTTATCAAGACGTATATCTGCCAGCTGTCCATCCGGAACTTCAATCGCATATTCTGTCCGATCCGGATTTTGTTTTTCAATTAACATGTAGGTGATTCTAAATTATGATAATTAGTTTAATATTATCAATGATTTACTGATTATTTTCACTTTTTTTGTAAGGGATATCACTTTTTCTGTTCATACATGTAGACTACTCATTAAGAGAGGAGTCTATGCGAAGGATAAATAGTGAATCAAGAGCGAAACGAGTCGTGATCAGCTAAACGCTGATTGCGACTCGTTCAATTTGCGGTAATTTTTTGCCTCAACATGATCTCTGTTTTATAGAGATCTCCATCCCGAATTAACTCAATATACATATTATCCCCTTCATCATAGTCTCTTAAAAGTGCCCATGCATGCATTTCACTGATCACTCTCTCAGTTCCAATACTTACAATGACATCGCCCGGCATGATCCCGGACTCAAATGACGGACCGCTTTTATTTACACTGGTAACTAACAGGCCCCGTACATACGGGAGATGGTGCCTGTAAATTAACTCTTCTGTCATGGATGTAAATTCCATTCCAGTATCATAATCCAACAGTACAACTCCACTTGTCATCAATTGTGAAATAATCCTGTCTACTCTGTTACTCGGTATGGCAAAACCCAATCCGACAAATCCTGCACTTGTACCGCCGGTATAGATAAAGGTATTGATACCAATGACTTTACCTTCACTATTTAAGAGTGGGCCCCCGGAATTTCCACGGTTAATTGCAGCATCTGTTTGAATCATATCGATAAAAATTCTCGGCTGATTAGGATTAGCCTGAAAATCTCTGTTAATCGCGCTCACGACTCCAACCGTCACGGTTGGCATTCCATCATCAAAAAGGCCAAATGGATTACCTAATGCAATCGCCCACTCTCCAACCATAATTTCTTCAGAATCACTGAATTCAATAAACTCAAATACCTCATCAGACTTGATCTGTAACAGAGCTATATCTGTAAGCTCATCGCTGCCTATTAGTTCCGCCTGGTAGGTCTCTCCATTTGTTTTAGATATAACTATTCCACTTGGATTATTCCCTACCACATGTTGATTTGTTACTACCAATCCATCCTCACTGATCACAAAACCGGATCCTACATTTGTATTATCACGCTGTTGTTGTCCAAAAAAATATTGCAGTAACTCCTCTTCCAGGGTATCAAATGTTTGTATTTGTTCCGTAGCCATGATACTGACAACGGCATCACTCGCTTTCTCAACGGCTCTGGTTATAGCGTTGGATCTGCTCTCATTGATGACCACAGTCATTTGATCCTCAGATAAACCTAACTCTTCATGGTTATCAGGCAGGGCAGAATCTTCAATATAAGCCGCCGAAAAGGGTACGTTTGAATCCTCATCAACACTCTGATCACTCTCAAGATTACATCCCGATTGAACCAATAGGATCACGACTGGTATTATGTATCTAAATTTATTTGTCAATGTTTTTTAATTGTTTTGCACCGATAGCAGTTACTTCTTTGATTGCCAAATCAAGAGGCCCCGGGTGCCAAGCTCCGGCTGCTTTTTTATGACCGCCTCCACTAAAATTTCTTGCCCAAACATTTACATCAAGTTCACTTCTCGATCTCAAACTCATTCGGATCCCGTCATTCCCTTTATCCTTCATTAAAATGGCCGCTTTTACGCCACTTATACTAAGTGGATAATTAACAAACCCATCACAATCAGAAAATTCCGCGCCGGATTTGGCTACCATCTCTTCTGTAACGTACATCACAGCAATTTGATTATTTTCAAATAATTGGATTGTATCAAGAGCTCCACTCAGCAGTTTCATCTGCTCAAGAGATTTATTTGAATAGATTCTCTCAATCACTTCATTGGGCTTAAATTGACCCTTTCTTAATAAATCTGCAGTTATTTCAACGGTTCTCGGTGTTACACTCTCAAATTGCAATGAACCCGTATCTGTAATAATTCCGGTATAGAGCGCTTTTGCAATCTCACTGTCAATATAACTCAGATCATGCTGTTCATAAAGTTCGTATATCATTTCACACGTAGAAGAAACAGTCGTCTCGGAGACAATCACTTCAAAAATTGAATCAGGGTCCGGATGATGATCTATAACCCAAACCGGTTGTTTTTTCCCTTTAAACCACTCTTCAAATGAACCAAACCGATGTACAGCATTCCCATCTACCAGAATAAACAGGTCACAAGCTCTCAATTTTTTTTCGTCCGGTTTTTCAATTGTCACCTGATTCTGCAACCACTCCAAATTTTCAGGAATGTCGTCGTCATTAAATGCAGTTGTAGTAAATCCCCGTAATTGAAGCCATCTGCAAAGTGCAATCTGTGAGCCCAGACAATCCCCATCCGGTCGGATGTGAGACAATACTCCGATATGAGTTGTCGGTTTTAAACTATGAATCTTGTTGAGAAAATCTTTAAACATAAATCGTCTGCTTTGTCTGATTATTTCTAATGGACTCAAAAATCACTCTTATCACTCTAGATAGCAACTGAATTTTGCCACAATCTTACTATTTCCAAACATTTGATCCTATTAATTGATCTTTAAGTTATCTATAGCGTTTAAATGTAAGATAACTGTGAAATTTTAGATCTGATTCTGATTTACAGATATCAGAAGAATGCTTTTAAATAAACTTCTCTATATTTGGTTGCTTCCATTTATTGAAAATCGACCCTTTTGATCGAATAAAAAAATGATGAAATCAGTAATACTTTGTGATGGTGATATCCCGGACAGAGAACAAATTTTATCGGAATTGAACGATGCCGAACTCTTTATTGCAGCTGATGGAGGAGCCAATAGAGCCATCGAACTGGATCTGGAACCGGATATCATTACAGGAGATTTTGACAGTTATACCATAACCGGAAAAGAAAAAGCTACGATTATTCATAATCCTGACCAAGAAACAAATGATCTTGAAAAAGCCCTCTCTGTTGCTTTGAAAAATGACTCAACTCATACAATCATTTTTGGAGCAACCGGTAAGCGTGTTGACCATACGTTAAAAAACCTATCCGTTTTGCTTCAGTTTACTGATAAATTTGATCACATCAGCTTCAAAGATAATTTTTCAACGATTAAAATAATTACATCCCCCTACAGGGAAGAGTTTCCTTTGAGAAGTTCCATTTCACTGATTCCACTTTCCGGAGAGGTCACAAATATAACCACCCGTGGTTTACGATACCCTTTGAACAATGAGCGGCTTAAAAATGGCCTCCGGGATGGGACATCAAATGAATCTATTGAAAAAGTAGTCGAAATTGAATTTGAAAAAGGAGACCTTCTGTTAGTTTTAAATCATAAATAAAATCTTTTTGAACACCGTATTTTCTTTAGTTGACTGGTTAATCGTTGGCAGTTATTTCATATTCCTTATTTGGATTAGCTGGCAAAAAGGATGGAAAGCAGAATCGGAAGAGGATTTCCTTCTAAGCGGACGAAAGGTCACTCTTCCCGCATTTGTAGCTACATTAGTTTCCACCTGGTATGGAGGGATTTTAGGGATTGGTGAATGGAGTTATCAGTTTGGGATATCCCAATGGTTAATTCTTGGGTTCCCTTTTTACTTTTTCTCAGCACTGTTTGCCATATTTTTGGCAGGCAAGATCCGGCTCAATAAAGCGCTCACCATTCCGGAAGCTATATCAAATCATTACAGTGAAAAAGCAGGGAGAATCAGTGCTCTTCCTATTTTTATTCTAGTGAGTCCGGCCCCCTACATTTTGATGTTGGGACTCATCTTTCAATTTTTAATAGGGGGAGATGCACCTTTCTTGATGTATGCATCTCTTGTTGCACTCTTTTCTGTACTCTATATCACAATTGGTGGGTTTGGGGCAGTTATTCGAACTGATATTTTTCAGGTCATATTGATGTTTGGTGGATTTATTCTATTACTCATTTTTGCTATTAATGAGTTTGGAGGATTTGGGACACTCATCAGCTCACTCCCCGATACACATCTCGATATTACCGGCGGTAACAATTGGCAATATATTTTGGTATGGTTTTTTATTGCACTCTGGACATTTGTAGACCCCAGTTTTCATCAACGAGCAGCTGCCGCAGAATCACCGGAAACAGCTCGTAAAGGTATTTTTATATCTATCGGCTTCTGGATTGGATTCGATTTTCTTACCTGTTTTGCAGGCCTCTATGCGTTTGCCATTCTTGGAGACGGTTTGGAAAATCCGGTCATGGCATATCCTTTACTTGCTGATCAGATACTGCCCTTTGGGTTAAAAGGACTTTTCTTTGTTGCCCTCTTAGCTACAATTATGTCTACATTGGATAGCTACCTGTTTATTTCTGGTCAAACTTTGGGGCGCGATTATCTGAGTAAATATTTCCCAACAGTTAAACCTAACCTTCTGACACGGATCAGTATTTTTATTAGTGCCATCGTCGGAATCATTCTCATAATAATCTATCCAAGTGTAATTGATCTATGGTATATCATCGGGTCGATTTTTATTCCGGGTTTACTCATTCCGGTGTTGGGAATCTATCTGACACCGTTCAGGCTTCCATCGGCTTATGTATTTTATTCCATTATCGGATGCACTTTTGTCTCATTCACCTGGCTGATTTTAGGAACTCTTTATGCCCCTGAATTTGGAGGAACCATGTTTCTTGGAATCGAACCTTTTTATCCGGGATTACTGGTAGCTATACTACTTTGGGGTTTTGGTATCAGTTTCGACTCTGGGAAGGATTGAGAGTAACAAGGGGAAATGTTCAGGTTGCTTTCAGCAGATGACCCAAATTCAATTTATGAATTGGGATCAGATATTTATTTGAAAACATATCTTTCTGTATTCCCAACAAGCCGGTCCCTCTGAAGTCGACGACACAATATTTCTCTTCACTACTCACCACTTCTCCGATTCCATAGTATTCCGGCGATGGGCCGTAGTACACCAAGTCACCTAACTGTAGACGGTTTTCTGCCCTTCTGTGATATGGATAGATAACAGGTAAAAGATCTAATCGGTAAGAGAGACGTCTCTTTTTAATCGGCATCTGGTCAAGTCAGTGAAATATAAGTTCACGTTTTTTTTCTGATAATACATTAATGGTGATATGGATTGAATCATTCGGTAATAGTTCAGAAATTCTATCCGGCCACTCAACAATGGTGATTCCATCACCATATAAATACTCTTCAGCGCCAATTTCAACTGCCTCACTGTAGTGTTCTAATCGATAACAATCAAAATGATAAATAAGTGTATCACCACGGTACTCATTGATAATGGTAAACGTAGGGGATGAGACTTCATTACCCGTAAATCCAAATCCCTGTACAAAACCACGTACAAACTCTGTTTTTCCTGCTCCGAGATCTCCACGCAAACAGATTACATCACCTTCTTTTACTCGTTTCGCAAACTCTTTTGCAATTTCAATCGTCCTGTCCGGGCTGTCACTCTGAATCTTTGTCATCTGCGGGGTTTCATCGTTGCTACCGGTAATATCATCTCCTGCATGGAAGCCCCCCCATGTTGAAAAGTATCTTTATAACGATTCTGAAATTTGTTGTAATTGTTGGGGTAAACAAAAAAATAATCCTCTTTTGCGATTATGTAATTATTCGCCGGTGGGTCAACCGGTAACTGATACAAATGGGGTTTTTCAATAAAGATGGCAGCATTACCTTGAGCTTTCAGATTCCTGCCATACTTATATCTCAAATTGGTAGCAGCATCCCTGTCACCAAATACTTTTGTATCTCTCATCGCTCTTACTGAACCATGGTCTGTTGATACAACAACAGTAACATTCTCCTTTGCTAACTCTTTAAACATCCTGAGTAGAGAGGAGTGCTGAAACCACGTTTCCGTTAAAGACCTAAATGCAGATACATCCGGCGCCAACTGTTTCAAAACTTCAGAATCGGAACGGCTATGAACCAATGTATCTACAAAATTATAAATGATTGTTGTGAGAGGTGTTTGAGTATAATTTGAAATCTTGTCAGCAATTCGATTACCATCTTCCGGCTGAATGATTTTTTCATACTTCACTTGATCAGAAAGGTGGAATCGGCTCAGATTTTTTTTCAATAACTCCTCTTCATGTCTGTTCAAAGAAGTCTCATCTTGCCCCATTTCCCAGAGCGCGGGATATCTTCGCTGAATTTCAAGTGGGTAGAGGCCAGCGTAGATCGCATTTCTTGAAAATGGTGTCGCTGTTGGTAATATCGAATAGTAAAAATCTGTATCTATGGTATAATAATCATCCAGCATGTTTTGAAAGAGAAGCCATTGGTCGTATCTCATACAGTCGATCAAAAAAAACAGTACGGTCTCATTATTTTTAAGTCGAGGAAACACTTTCTCTTTTAGCAACTCGGGACTTAAAATGGGTCTGTCCTCACTTCGCTGCAACCAACTCAAATACTCCAATTGAATAAATTTTCCGAACGCCAGATTTGCCTGTTGAAACTGGTCTTGAAGCACCTGTTGCAGTGCTTCATCGCCTGACTCTAAATTCAATTCCCAATGGGTAAGGGTTTTATAGATCTCAATCCACTCTTTCCAGTGAGTCTCATCGTTAAACTTAGCTGAAAGTTCATTAAACCCCTTTAAGTAGGTTTGGGCCGCTTTTTCATTTTGAATTCTTCGTTTATCCAAAATTCGTTTAACGGTCAGTAAAATCTGATTTGGATTTACCGGTTTGATCAGATAGTCTGAAATCTTATTCCCGATAGCATCTTCCATGATTGACTCCTCTTCACTTTTGGTAATCATGACTACCGGAAGTGAAGGCCGAATCTCTTGAATCTTCTCCAACGTTGCTAAACCATCCATCCCGGGCATCTGCTCATCCAGAAAAATGATATCAAACGACTGTGTTTTGATCAGAGAAATCGCATCTTCTCCGTTTGTAACGGGTGTAATTTCAAACCCTTTTCCTTCTAAAAAGATAATATGTGACTTAAGCTGATCAATCTCGTCATCAGCCCATAATATTTTGCTTGGCATAGTAGACAAAATAGCGAAAGCCAAGCGCTTTATAAACACTCCTTTTTACAGATTTCAATTTAGTCTGTTGAATAATCTGATAAATTCCGTCAGAGTTCAATAACCGGCAGAAGTTGTTCCAATCTTCGCTCTCCGATCCCTCTTATCTCCAACAACTGCTCTTTTACCGTAAATAAACCATTTTTCTCTCTCCACTCTACAATCCGTTTTGCATAAGCAGGTCCAATCCCGGGAAGTGTTATAAGCAGTTCCTCAGATGCACTGTTTATATTTATGATTTGAGAATTCATATTAGACACTAGATCCTCAGTTTCTACAATCTCACGTTTATCTTCAGTAATTGAACTCGCTTTAAAGTCATCACTCTCAACCGGTTCCTCTCTATCGTTAATGGGTTGGTATCTGGCTAGTATATTCTCTTTCTCCTGCTGCAGCTGCAGGCTTTTCTCTTTAAAAATACGATCCAGATTTTCGTATTGAATCGGATCAATATGTACGTCAGGTTCATGGTAATAGTAAAATCCACTAATGATCAGAATACAACACATCAATAAGGTAACGGTAATCCGCTCACCTCTGCTTATTTCAAGACGTTCCAATAAAAAATAGATTTTACGTTTCATTTGGAACAAACGGTTTTTTTTGGAATTCCTGATGATAAATGACTACCATCACTGAAATCGATATCTTCTATATGTACGACCCCGATACAGACAGTTCCTTACATTATTTAATAGATGATCACACCACAATTTTTTAAAGCACAAGAGTACTCATTTGCCTGGTATCAAACCGGAACAGGTAAACCACTCTTAATTCTACATGGTTGGGGAAGTGACTCTAAAGTGATGCTTCCTGTTGCAAAAAATCTTTCTGATATACGAACCTGCTATCTGATAGATTTTCCCGGATTTGGACAATCTCCTGAGCCCCCAATTGCTTGGAGTGTTGATGACTATGCTGATGCCATAGAAACGTTTTTACTAAAACACTTTAAAGATGAGAAAATTGATCTTTTTGTTCACTCATTTGGAGCCAGAGTCGCCATTAAACTGTTAAATCGCCCACAATTAGCTTCTATTTTTGATAAAATAATTTTTACCGGTGCAGCAGGACTGAAACCAAAAAGGAAACTAAATTATTACCTTAGGAAATATAGTGCCAAAGCGTTAAAACTACCTTTTTTATTGCTCCCAAATCCACTTCGTGACAAAGGTTTGAACCGGCTCAGAAAAAGTGCCTTATGGAAAAAGATGGGCTCATCTGATTACCAGCAGCTAAGCGGTGTAATGAGAGAGACTTTTGTAAAAACGGTAACTGAATTTTTGGATCCATTGATCCCCACAATTGAACATGAAGTTCTTCTATTATGGGGTGAAGAGGATTCATCTACACCTCTGGATCAGGCAATCCGGCTCGACAAAGCCTTAAAACAAAGTGCACTCATTACAATCAGTGATACAGGACATTATGCATTCCTTGAAAAACCCTCCGAATTCATCAATATTATGAGGGCTTATCTGGAACCGAAGAAGTAGATCAAACTACTTCTTCCCTTTTCCTTTCCTGCTGTTTTTTGATTTCCGATTATTATTGGAAAGCTCTTCTACTTCCGGTTTTTTATCTCCCATCTGTTTGTTAATCAAAGCTTGCTGTGCTATAGAGAGTACGTTGTAAACCAGGTAATATAAACTCAAACCGGCTGCAAAGTTATTAAACACAAATAGCAATACAAAAGGAATGATATACATGAATACTTTCATGTTGGGTCCGCCACTCGGAGCAGCCCCGGCACTCATGCCTCCCGATACTTTAGATTGGAAGAACATCGCAGCCGACATCAGTAAAACAAAACCAGCAAGTTGATCCCCCATTACCGGAATGGTAAAAGGAAGAGTCAAAATGTAATCCGGTGCAGATAAATCATTTGCCCATAGAAAAGACTGTTGTCTAATTATCATTGAATTCTGAAAGAAAAAGAAGAGTGTAATCAGAATCGGAAACTGCAACAGCATTGGCAGACAACCACCCAACGGATTCACTTTCATTTTACGGTAGAGAGCAATCGTCTCCTTCTGCTGCTTCTGAGGATCATCCTTATATTTCTCTTGAATCTCTTTCATTTGAGGCTGAAGCTCCTTCATTGCAGCCATACTCTTGAAGCTTTTCTGCGTAAGCGGGAAGAGAATTAATTTAATGATCACACCAAAAAGAATGATCAATACCCCATAATTAGAGATAAACAGACTACCGAAGGTGAAAAACGGAATCACAAGGTAGCGGACCAATGGATCAGCGAACCACCGGATTAACGCATAACCAATCTCTATCACGTCATACGCACTCTCATCATATTCTCTTAAGTCATAGTATCGCAGAGGTCCGGCATACAATTCATATGTAAGTGTCGGATGCTGACCAAAATTAGATTGTATAAATGACTGATAATTGTGAATGGTCCCCGGTTGTCCGGGTTCGCCAATAATTTCACCGGTAAGTGTTGCGGCATTTGAATGTGTAACCGGTTTTATATACTGACCAAAAAATCGGGTTTTTGTCATGACCCAATTTATCGTTCCATTATATCTCTGCTCAGACTCCCCTTCTTCAGTCAGATTCAGTTTCTCAGTACCCCCGCCCAGATAGACATAGGCCTCTGTGTTTAAAGCATCCTGAGAGACATCAAGTTCTGTAAAATTAAGCGTTGAGGTCCACCCGAACTCTACATTTGTACCACTTATGTAAGACTCCATCTCAATAAACTGGATGTCCAATTCGAATGAATATTGATCCCCGTAAAATGTGTAGGTGAAGAGGATACCGGATCCTTCCTCCAATGACAGCTGATAGGATATGGATGTGCTGTCAGAGTCAGATAATTCAATATCTCCGGGGGCAAACAGAGGCTCAAAAACCAGTTCGTTTGTTTCGATATTGTAATTTTGGGCTGACAAAAAACCAAGAGAATAGGCAGACCGAAGGGTATCTTTGATCATCTGTACCGGCGTCTGATCCCAGTTACTGTGATTTTGAAGCGTATATCGTACCGGTCCAGCCCCTACATTCGATAGATCCATCTCGTATCGATCGGTTTTGATTTTTGTGAGAACAGTGTCGGGATAACTGGATTCCGCAAACGTGCCCATTGCACGGGCAGGAGAGGTTGTCGATTCTGAAAGTTGACTTGGGTCTGATTCAATACCCTCTGCCTGAGTAGAATTTTCAGATTGTGCCGGAGCTTGTTCTTCAAGCAGTTGTTGTTCACGAGCCTCTGCAAGTGCAAGACTATCTTGTATGGCACGCTCAGCTTGTATGCGATTTATCTCATCCTGACTAGGCATTGTAAACCACGCCCAGCCAATAGTGAGAACAAAAATGAGCAACAGCCCAATTACAGTATTCTTATCCAAAATTTCTCAATTTAATGGGTTTTTATTGCATGAGTTACCGGCAAAATTTTTCCCCTCACTCAAACATTTATTCTCCAGTTCAATAAGTTTTTTTCTCACTTGAATCAATAATGGTACCATATCATCTACAGCCTGTTGATATGATAAATCACCTCTATTTACCATAAACAGGCCATGGAAACCAAAGTTATTACGACTGAACAGATCTTGAAAATATTCCTGATTCGTTCTGTATGCTTCACGTAGCAATCTTTTTACCCGGTTTCGTTTTACTGCTCTCTTAATTCTTTTTTTGGGTGCGACAAAGCCAATCAAACAACCCTCGGAAGGGTCCTGATAATGACGATATCTGAATTGAATAGATTGGTTATTCAGCACGGTTGATTTTTCAAAAAGGCGTTCGAAATTTCGCTTACCGCGCAGAATTTTTTCTCGCGGTAATGAACTATCCGGGTTATCCTCAGACCTATTTCGGTCCTTTTTCATCACTTACAGTAAGCTTATGGCGCCCTTTTGAACGGCGTCTCTTAAGCACATTCTGCCCATCACTGTCTTCCATTCGCTTGCGGAATCCATGCTTGTTAGCTCTCTTACGTTTACTCGGTTGGTATGTACGTTTCATGACCTGCTAATTAATATAAATTCAAAATATCGTTTTTAGATAGACCCCAAAAATAAGAAGAATATTACTAAAACCGAATCAGTTCTTTATTTAAAATTTCATTTACCCACTTTTTTTCAAAAAAACCTTTAATCTTTCATTAAAATCTACGTTACCTTCACTATTGAATCACTATTTAAATGTGATTTTTGGCTGTACAAAGGAATTTTTGACGTATTTTTATCAATTCCTGCCAATTTATCTGTATCCCTACATTTTTTAATAGTATGTAACGTGCGGCACTATTATTGATAGCGTAGATAGAGTTGAGACAATAATGAATCAAGAAGAACCATTGAAGATGTTGAACACTGATTTATTAAGCTGTAACTTGCTTAACTGAACAAAAAATTGATTTTTAGAAATATGTTAGATCAAATATCAAATATTCTTACTAAGATTTTCGGCACAAAAAGCTCAAGAGACCTAAAAAAAATATGGCCGATTGTTGATCAAATTAAAAGTTTTGAGGAGAATGTTAAAGAATTAACTGACGACGAGTTGAAGCAAAAAACCGTGCAGTTTAAAGAGCTGATTAAGGAGAACACTCGGGAAACATCAGAACAAATTGAAGAGATTAAGGAAAAAATGGATTCCAATGATGAATCTATCACATTGGAGGAGAGAAGAGAATTTTCTGAATTACTAGCTTCCCTGCGAGAAGAATGGCTGGAAATCCTGGAAGAAACTCTTGAAGAGATCCTGCCGGAAGCGTATGCCGTTTTGAAAGATACCTGCCGACGTTTTATAGGTAAAAAATGGAAAGTTGCCGGTAATGAAATAGAGTGGGATATGATCCCTTACGATGTTCAGCTGGTAGGAGCCATCTCAATGCATCAAAGCAGTATTGCGGAGATGAAAACAGGCGAAGGTAAAACTCTCGCTGCGATCTTCCCCTCTTATTTAAATGCCCTTGCAGGACGCGGTGTGCATATTGTTACGGTTAATACATACCTGGCTCAACGGGATGCTGAATGGAATGAACCGATTTTCAATTTTCATGGCCTTACCGTCGATTGCATTGATCGATACGATCCAAATACGGAAGTCAGAAGAAAAGCTTATAAAGCAGATATTACCTACGGTACAAACAATGAATTCGGATTCGACTACCTTCGTGACAATATGGTGATAGAGGAAGAACAGCTGGTTCAGGGTAGACATCACTTTGCTATCATTGATGAGGTCGATTCGATCTTGATTGATGAAGCCAGAACCCCTCTCATCATCTCCGGACCTGTTCCCCAATCCACCGGGGGTCAGAAGTATGAAGAGATGAAACCGCGTGTGGAAGCACTTGTAACCGCGCAGAAAAAATTGGTAGCAACCCTTGTGAATGAAGCAGAAGCCCATTTCAATGAGGGTAATAACGAAAAAGCCGGACTGGCACTCTTCAGAGCCGAACGAGGCTATCCTAAAAATGGAAAATTCCGAAAACTTATGCAGGAAGCCAACTATCAAAGGCTCGTTCAGCAAACGGAGAGCCTTTATCTGGCAGATAACGCCAAGAACATGCCTTTTGTGGATGAGTATCTTTACTACGCCGTTGATATGAAACAGAAATCGATCGAGATGACCGATAATGGCAGAAATTTTATCACCAAAGATGAAGAGGGTGATGAATTTTTTGTCATACCTGATTTGGGCACTGAAACGTCCGATATTGAGGAGGCTGTTGAAAAGCTAAAAAAAGAGAAAATTGCAGAGATTAAAGCCAATTCTGAGTTTAGTGACGACTATAAAAACAAAAAAATTGAAGAGATTGAGGATGAGCTCAAACAAGATCGAGAGAAACAGTTTAACGAACTTCATCGACTCTTTGCTGAACGAGGCGATCGAATTCACACCGTCAATCAGTTACTAAAAGCCTATACACTATTTGAGCGTGAGGAAGAGTATATCGTGCAGGATAGTAAGGTACAGATTGTTGATGAACACACAGGAAGGGTACTCTCAGGACGCCGCTATTCTGACGGTCTTCATCAAGCTATCGAAGCAAAAGAGAGTGTAAAAGTAGAAGCTGCCACTCAGACATACGCTACAATAACTCTTCAAAATTACTTCAGAATGTACCATAAATTGGCCGGTATGACCGGAACGGCGGCAACTGAAGAGGGGGAGTTTAATGAAATTTATAAACTGGATGTGACCGTAATTCCTACCAATCGTCCAATTGTACGAGATGATAAGGAAGACTTTATATTCAGAACAAAACAAGAAAAATATAAAGCAACGATTAATAAAATCAGGGAGTACCATGAGAACAGACAACCGGTTTTGGTAGGTACCACCAGTGTGGATGTCTCTGAGTCGATCAGTCGGATGCTCAAAAAAGAGAAAATACCTCACAATGTCCTGAATGCGAAACAACATGCAAGTGAAAGTGAGATTGTTGCCCACGCGGGTCAGCCGGGAGCTGTGACCGTAGCAACGAATATGGCGGGACGGGGTACAGATATCAAGCTATCTAAAGAGGTGAAAGAAACCGGTGGATTGGCCATTTTGGGTACAGAAAGACATGAATCAAGACGTATTGACCTTCAGTTGAGGGGACGTGCAGGCCGACAGGGTGATCCGGGTGAAACACAGTTTTTTGTTTCATTGGAAGATGATCTCATGACACTGTTTGGCGGTACCGACAGAATTGCCAATATCATGGACAAGTTGAATTTTGATGAAGGTGAAGTGATTCAGCATCCCTGGGTAACAAAATCACTTGAGCGGGCTCAGAAAAAAGTTGAACAGAATAATTTCAGTATTCGTAAACGCCAGCTTGAGTATGATGATGTACTCAACAATCAGCGGAAAGTAATCTACTCAAGACGTAAAAATGCTCTTAGAGGCGACCAGCTCCAAGGTGATATTTTTGATATGCTTGAAAACCTGATTGAGTCAATCGTATACGAACACTTCCCAAATGGCGAATTTGAAAAATTGCGTGATGAAGTATTACGCATGCTTGCAGTAGATGTTGAAATTGATCTCGATCAATGGGCTTTGATGGGCGAAGATGGCCTTATAGATCATATCATTAACAGAGCATATCAAGTTTACCGCAAAAAAGAACAACTTGTAGCAGAACCCCTATATAAAATAATTCAGCAGATTTTAGCTTCTGATTCTGAAAAGAAACCAAATAAAATCCAGATTATATTTTCAGATGGTATACGCAGAATGCGAATTGTTGTTGATGTTGAAAAAGCATCCAAAAATGAAGGAAAAGAAGTTGCCCGTGCATTAGAACGAACAGCAATCCTTTCGACAATTGACAATAAATGGATGGAACATTTACGTGAATTGGATACCGTAAAAGAGGGTATCGGGTTACGTTCATTTGGCCAGAAAGACCCCCTTCTGGAATACAAAAGAGAAGCTTTTGAAATGTTCAAGGTACTGTTAGACGAAATCAATAAAGAAGCTACGTCATTGATTTGGAAAGCCATTCCGGAAATGTCAGGCGATGCAAACAGAGTCCAGCAAGCAAAAAAAGAGCCCGGAAAATATGATATGGACAAAGCCCAAACTCAACATGCTGATTCAACAAATATGGGATTCCGTGGTTCACAGCAGAGCAGTGATAACAATGCCAAGGCACATGCACCCGGAGAAAAGCGACAACCCGTAACTGTAGAGGATGAGCCGGGTAGAAATGATTTTGTGAAAGTACAAAACTTGAGTACAAATCAGGTGAAAAAAGTAAAATGGAAACATGCTAAAAAAATGGTTGACGAAGAAGGGTGGATTTTAGTCGAAAAATAGAGTCCTTTTTCACTCCTTGTTAATCCATTTGTTTTGAAGTAATTTCAGTTAATCATCGATAGACATTATGGAAAAAAAATCACTCCGTTCACTTCGCTGGAAAAGGTCCTGGATTTTGTGGCTTCTCACAGCTTTTATTGCTGTTTGGTTTCTATTTTTTGACACCTACAGTGTCATGACTAAATTAAAGCTTGAGCGACAAAAAAAAGATTTAATCGAACGTACCGAAAATTATCGTCAACTTACCGCGGAATTAGATTCTAAAATTGAATCCCTTGAAAACAATCCGGATTTGATCGAAAAGATTGCCCGTGAGGATTATGGTATGAGAAAACCGAATGAAACGGTATATATCATACTAAAAGCGGATTGATTGATTCAATATTCGAATAATCACCTGCTATATAAAAATTTTCTATACGTAAGAACATAAATTCAGCTGGTGTTTATATGCTTCTCAGTCATCCATTTATGGTAATTCCGGTACATCCGGGTCATAGTAAACTCTACAATGGGAATGTTATTTAAATCATTTGCATGCAAAGAGTTGCCCTATCAAATAACACCCCTCGTTTTTTTTTAACTTTTGCGTTCTTATTCGTCTTTTCAGTGAATTTCTCCTATTCACAAGTCGTTAATGACTCACTTCGGACAGTAGAAAATGATACCATCCCTGAAACATTTCAACCAACGCAGTTTCCACCCGTAGATATGACAAGCGGACTGGATTCATTACAACGTACCAGCCAAATTCCACAATCAAGAGAAGCCGAACGTCAATCTGCTCCGGATGCCGTTAATTTTCAGGCCAGAGATTCACTTACTTTTAATTTCAGGGGACAACGAGTCGCTAATTTATACGGCTCCAGTAATGTACGCCACTCATCCGGAGAATTATCAGCAGGTACAATCGAACTCGATTTAAATAAAAGCCAGGTAATGGCATTCTCATCATCGCCAACCGATACTCTCTCTTATCCAATTTTAAAACAGGGAGGAACTGATTTAAGAAGCCGGCGAATTTTATTCAACTATGAAACAGAAAAAGGGAAATTTGAAGTTGCTGAAATAGAAGTAGACGATGGATACTTGATCGGGACAAAAGTAAAAAATATATCCCGTACAGAGGTATTTGTTGAAGATGGCATCTACTCCACATGTCCACCCGATCATATGTACTACTATATCAAAGCCCAAAAAATGAAGGTTGTTGATGAAGAGGAGATCTTTTTCACGAATGCAAGACTCTTTATTCTGGATATCCCCTATCCACTTATCTTTCCATTTGGTTATGTTCCTGCCGGCATTGATCGAAGGCGATCCGGTATCCTGGAGCCAACATATGCCTTTCAAAACAGTTCAGCACGAGGTTTAGGACTCCAAAATTTAGGATGGTTTCAATACATCAATGATTATCTGACAGCTCAAACCTCTTTTGATGTGTTTACCTCCGGTACCTTCTTCAATGAATCTCGATTACAATACAGGAAGATCGAAAAATACAATGGGAGTATCATTCTCGGTTACTCAAGTGAACGCGGACTGGAACCGACGGATCCCGATTTCACAAAAACTGTAACACGACGCATTTCGATATCACACGATCAACAACTCAATCCATACTCAAATTTATCAGCAAATATTAATTTAAGAAGCGCTGATTATTTCAGAAGAAACTCATTTAATATTGATGATCGTGCTGAAACAAGCAGTACATCAAGGATTTCTTATCGTTACAGGCATCCGGAGGGTGTTTACAACTTCAGTGCCACATCAAATCTGAATCAACAGTTTAGTACAAATATCACACGGTTAACCGGCCCTGAATTAAATTTTTCACTTCGGCAATTTTCTCCGTTTGCATCGAGTTCACCGGGTGTTACTGATGAGAAGTGGTATGAAAGAATATCCATTACGTACAGGAATAACTTTAAATCAGAATATAATTTCACTCCAACGGATAGAGATTCGGCAAATGTTAACTGGTTTCAGGCACTTTTGGATCCCTCGCTGCACAGAGAAGCCACCGGCGGTGACCGGCATATTCAGACTGGATTTATTCAACGTGCGGATGTAAGTGCATCTCAGATCATACCCAGCCAGTTTCTAAATATCAGTGCCAATATCAATTTTAATGAGTATTGGTATCCGTCTTCTATCCGAAAGGAACTCAACGAAGAAACAAACAGACTTGAAACGATAGAAAAACCCGGTTTTGAAACTGCAAGAGATTTTTCAACCTCTCTCAATTTTAGCACTACTTTTTACGGAATTTCACAGATAAAAATCGGAGATTTTGAAGGCCTCAGACATACCATAAGACCAAATATCAGTTTTGGTTACAGGCCCGATTTTTCTGGTGACAGTTGGGGATTCTTTCGGGAAGTACAGAGTGACACACTTGGCAATACTCAACGTTATTCTATTTTTGAGGACGAAATTTTTAATGGCCCTTCCGGAGGCGAACAGCAAACCATGTCGTTTGGCATTACAAATATTTTCGAGACAAAAAGAGTACGGCGCGACTCTACCGGTGAAATCACATCTACTAATCTTAGACTGATTGATAACCTTTCTGCAACATCCGGTTATAATTTCGCAGCCGATAGCTTGAATTTTGGCAGGCTCAATGTTTCCCTCTCTTCAAATGTGGTAGAAGGACTCCGTTTTTCAGCAAGTGCTTCCTACTCTGCCTATAGCAGAAATGAGAATGGAACAGAGATAAATACATTTATTTGGCAAGATTCTAATAAATTTCTTCAGCCGATTAATTATAGTCTGAGCCTTTCAACCTCCATTAGAAGAGGCGGAGCCGGTGGTAGCCGCACTCGAATTTCGACTCCCCCATATAATCCGTATGATCCATACGATCAAACTTTTTTTAGTCCGGTAGATCGCAGATTTAATAACGAGCCGATTCAGGACTATTCCTCCACTTTTCAGATGGGCCTCGATTTTAGTTACCGCTGGACTTATCAGTTTGGAGATGATGCACGGAAATCAGCTGTTCTGAATGCCAATAATATTCGCTTTAATCTTACTCCCAAATGGAGCGTTAGCACCCGAATTGGTTATGATTTTATTGAAAAAGAGCTGACACCTTCACAATTCAGTCTGCGCAGGACAATGGTTTGCTGGGATCTGGCTTTTCAATTTAATCCTTTTGGAGAATTTCAATACTATACGTTCAGACTCTCATTAACCGGTGGACAAATACAGAGTTTATTCCAAAAACTACCCGGTTTGAACAATCTGGAAAGAAGCTCTTCTCCAACAGGAAGAAGGCCTCCTGTATTCTAAACGATTTGAATATCCGGAACCTTTCATAAACAGAATCTACAGATAAATTATTTTTAACCAATGCAAGATAAAGCCAGATTTTTCGCATATGCTACATGGGTAACCACCATATCGTTGGGAATCATCTTATTTACCCATCAATTTTTTCAGTTTATGTCTGAGTCCGTACTCGTTTTAACCATCATCGGACTGAGTTTTGGATTTTTATACTTCAACCTCACGTTTGCTGCAATTAAACGATTCATCCGTAAAGTACCCGCTCCCACGAAAATGCATATTGTACTGGCAATCCTCATCTTTTTACCCCCGGCCGGATGGTTAGTGATTATGGATCAACCCTTTAATCAAGAGGATCTGATTCTAATGGCTTTGCTGATCCTCTCCTCGATTTGTGGAACGATTTATGGCAACAGATACGGCATTAAAGCAAGATATGAATACGTTCAGAAGTTAAAACAGTATCAAAAAGAGAGAAGTGAAAAATCCGTTTAGGTATTGATTAATAGTACCAAGTTGTACCCTTTATCTTAAAATTTCAATAGGTTCTTACGCATTCGCAATGTACTCCGATTCAATAATCAATTTTTTCCCGGTTACCTCCTCGAAAAAAATATTTTTCCTCATAGCTCCCCAAATTTCTAACTGCGGGTCCGCCTGGGTTACTCACTGTCAGATTGATCCAATACGTAATTATAAGAATCAAATCAACTATTTATCTCTTTCCTGAATGTAGACCATGATGATGAATGTGCTGTCAAAAATCTTTTCTGATTTATAAAGATGAAGTTATTTGATTCCTTTCCTATTTTCTGTAGATGGAAATGGAAATGGAAAAAATTGAAAAGAAATTCAGATCTGTCCCATGGTGTTTTAACGGCCATCTGCATACCGTACTCTGTTCAACATTCATGTCTGTCCCGGATCTGAATTCAGTACATTTAGAAATTGAGACTCCTGACGATGATTTTTTAGAATTAGATCTGCTTGATCATGGATCAAAAAATCCGGTTGCCGTTCTATTTCATGGGTTAGAAGGGAATTCCAAACGATATTACATAACCCGTTTGGCAAAAAAGCTTTTAGATCGAAATTTTAATGTGGTCATGGTCAATTTCAGAGGGTGTGGCGATAAGATAAACCGAAAACGCCGCTTTTATCATTCAGGTGAAATTGATGATATCGATACAGTTTTAAAATGGGTACAATCTCAATATCCAAAATCACCCATCTATACAGTCGGATTTTCCTTAGGCGGGAGTGCACTATTAAACTATCTGAAAGAGCATGGAACTCATCATCCAATTTTAGCAAATGTAGCCATTTCCACTCCATTTGAGCTAAAAAAAGGGTGTGAAAACCTGGACAGTGGAATAAATAGAATGTATGCAAAACGATTTTTGAAAACGCTTGCTGAAAAACTTGAACAAAAAAGAGCCTATTACCCGGATCTGCCAATCTATTCGGGCAAGACACTTTATGATTTCGATAACCAGGTTACGGCCCCACTTCATGGGTTTGATGATGCAGATGATTATTATCAAAAATGTTCCAGTTACTATTTTATGGATCAAATAAAAACTGCTTCACTGATTATTCACAGTAAAGCAGATCCTTTGACCCCATTTAAATGGACCCCCATTTCTGATATCAAAAGAAATGCTAAATTATTCACATGTTTTCCGGATGAAGGCGGGCATGTAGGATTTTGGTCCAAACCACAAGGTTGGCTTGAAACCACAGTTGCTGACTTTTTTGAAACCGTAGAATCGAACGGAAAAGCTTCGTCGATTGTAATGAACTGAAAATGAGAATTTTATAAAAATATGGTTGTAATTATAGGCTCCGGACCCATAGGTCTTGCCGTCTCCATTGAATTGAAAAAAAAGGGAATACCCTCCATCATCATTGAGAGGGGAGCATTGGTGAATTCAATTTTTCACTATCCGATTAATATGACCTTTTTTTCCACTTCGGATAAATTGGAAATTGGAAATGTCCCATTCATCTCACACGGCCCAAAGCCCACTCGCAGTGAAGCATTAGAGTATTACAGGAGGGTCGCTGAACATTACGAACTCGATATTAAGCTGTATGAAGAGGTTACGGATGTAGAAGGGAAAGACGGATCTTTTGTCGTGACAACGGATAAGGGTCGTTATAAAGCGGATAAAGTGATTTTAGCTACCGGTTTCTACGGTCGCGAAAATCGAATGGATATCCCCGGTGAAGATCTTCCTAAAGTAACTCATTATTATGATGATCCTCATCGTTATGCATGGCAAAAAGTTTTGGTCGTTGGCGGAGGAAACTCTGCCGCAGACGCGGCGTTGGAAACGTGGCACTGCAATGCGGACGTCTCAGTATTAGTAAAATATGATACGCTGAAGCCATCCATTAAATATTGGATTAAGCCGGATATTGAAAATCGTATAAAAGAGGGTTCTATTAAGGGTTATTTTAATTCTAAACTTTTAGCGATACGTGAAAAGGAAGTAGATATTGAAACTCCGGATGGACAAATTACGATCCCTAACGATTTTGTTTTGGCTATGACCGGTTATCAGCCTCATTTTGATATGATGAAAAAGTTGGGGATCGACCTCTCAACGGATGGTGTTAAAATGCCGGTTTATGATCTAGATACACTTGAAACAAATCGTGATGGACTTTATGTAGCGGGTGTTGTCTGCGGTGGTATGGATACAGGGCGACTCTTTATCGAGAATAGCCGGGTACATGCTGAGCAGATTGCACGTCATATTGAGAAAAGTATAAAAAAATAGGGCAAGCGACCCATATCACGCCGCTACGACCTGCTACCGCTGCTGCCTTCCGACCCTGACGGAGTTCACAAGGAGCTGGCTGTATGGAACTTGCCCCAAGTAATAAAGATACGATATTTCAATTCAAAACTAAACCCTAAAGTGAGTGGAGCTACGGGGGCGAAGCACTGCTTCGCAACACCAACGCTCAGTTCTCAGCAACAATTCAAATCCTACAGTATAGTCAACGTATTGAACTCAAAAAATATCCTGTGGAGCTACGGGGGCGAAGCACTGCTTCGCAACACCAACGCTCAGTTCTCAGCAACAATTCAAATCCTATTGTATAATCAACGTATTGAACTCAAAAAATATCCTGTGGAGCTACGGGGGCGGAGCACTGCTCCGCAACACCAACGCTCAGTTCTCAGCAACAATTCAAATCCTACAGTATAGTCAACGTATTGAACTCAAAAAATATCCTGTGGAGCTACGGGGATTCGAACCCCGGACCTTCGCGCTGCCAGCGCGACGCTCTAGCCAACTGAGCTACAGCCCCAAGAACAGTAAATATATGACCTTTATTGCTTAGATGTCAACGTCTTTTGCTCTATAAAATAGATTAACAAACATGCATTTACACTGCAGTAGTTGTAGACGATAAAATAAAAACCTGTTACTTTTTGAAATTGATTTCGACTCTAAAAATATCTCGCCAGACTAAAACCAATAAATGACCCGGGACTATCCAATCGTTTTGCAACATCCAATCTTACAAGTCCAAACAGTCCATTCAGGCTGAGTCCAACCTCCGAATGAATCCCATCAGAAATAAGTAATGAGTCTGGATAATCACCCACTGCTTTAGTTTGTCCGGCACCCCCAAAAACAATCACTCCCAAACCTTTGTCAACCAGATAACGCAGTCCCAACAATTCAAATGGTATTGTTCTGAAGTTGTGTTCCGCCGTTACCAACCAAAATCTGTTCCCTTCATAAGGCAAACCGTTTCTGGTTTTTATTGAACCAAAAGGTGTGAATCGATTCAAAGAGCCATCAATTGCCCCAAAACGCTGAAGGGGAAGATCGCCGGTTGATGTTCCGGCTGTCAAATGAAGGTCCAACGTGTTTGCAAAAAGCCGTCTTTGATAAAACGTATTCATATTCCAATCTATCTTTACGGTATGCTTGGAAAAGTTAAAATCACTACCGATGGATTCACCACTAAATTCACTGATCAACCGTATCTGACGATTCCCGGAAAACCCATAGTTCTGTGGCTGAATATTATAACCCAACTCAAATTGTAATGATTGAAGAGTCCCTTCTTCAATAGCAATATTTTCTCTTCTGGTAACATGATTTCCAAAAAGACTATTATCAAACACGTCAATGTTTTCAAAGGGTTTTTGAAGTTCTCTATGAAACATGGCTGTAAAATCCGTTCTCGGAAATACTCTTCGAAATCTCAATCCGGTAGTCATTTTGGTATTTCGGAAGTAGTCATAATAATCCTGTCCACCGATGAGTGTACCAAAACTTCCAAGCCCCAGTTTGTATATTTCGGATTGATATCGAGTGTCAGTTTTTTGTTCATAACCGGCTAAAAAATCAATCCCTTTACCATTCAGGCGAATGAGACTCTTTGAGAATGTCACTCCATAATCCCAATATTGACTGTGAAAACTATATCCGGTGAATATATTTGTACGTAATCCAAATTCATCAAACCTTTTTTCATAATTAAGCCCAAAATGGTGGCCATCCATTCTGTTGTATCTCCATTTAGGAGTTAACCCATTTGGAATCAATCTACCTATTCCCGATCTCTCACTTTCATCCCCGGAATCATCCGAAATCATTCTGGCCAAAAAACCTTCCGGTTTGAATGCCTCTTCAATCGTTTTCGTACTGTCGATCGTTTCATAAGCCAACATCTCCTCTTCAGTTAATGGAATCGGATCTGATGATAATTGTTGATCTTTAATTTCTAAAGAATCTGCACGTACCAGCCACTGTTCACCGGAAAAAATAGAATCCGGAATGCTTGTATTTATCTTATAGTCGGACAGACGAGATGTCTGTCTAAATTGAATTGAAGGAAACTGTAATCCAATCATACCGATCCGTATCATTCCTTCAATTCTCATATCAACAGGCAGCCAGTACTCACCACCATAATTATTGAATTGTTGTTTATAAGCCAGATTAAAATCCTGAATGGGTGGAGGGAAGTCTACTACATCATTTGGTTTTAACTCCACTTCCAGTAGTGCATAATCACGTCCTAAAACCCAAGCGATTCCTTCAAATAGGGGTTGTCTGGTTCTTTTAGGGATGACCTCAATTTTATAGAGAGGCTTGCCATCCATCTGTTGAGTTTCCAGTAATCTGAAACTATAAAATCGGGTGGCATCGGGATGCGTGATACCCACAAGATTATAACCTGCAATTTCCACATTGTCATCATAAAAATTGGGCAGATATCGAACTCCCGCAAAGTTGTTATCTTCAGTGATATTCAGGGTCTGTTTCCGGGTAAGTTGGACTTCTCGGTGACCCTGATTCCGATCCCAATAGGCAATTGAGCTGCTTTCCGTTATGGAGACAATGGATGTATCATTACTTAATGATTGCCGTGTATATGCATCTACCTGGTAGTTTTGTAGTGTGGATCGCCAGATTTTTTTACGCTCGATGACCAGTTCCATGATCGAAAGACCCGGATCGTCACCGGTCACAGTTATTTCATCTAGTGTTGCAATCGATGGAACTAACTCGATTGAAATTTGGGATTCGGACCCACTATTTATGGTCAGTTCTTTGGTTTCAAAACCGATATATCTGAATTGAAGTGTAGCAGGTAATGAATCTACATTTAGGCTAAATTGCCCTTCATTATTTGTGATCGTCCCCCGATAGGTTCCCACAATCAAGACGGTCGCAGCCGGTAATCCCTCTCCCGATTCAATTTCCGTGACACTCCCGGTTATTTCAATTTGGGAAAATCCACTCTCTGATAAGAATATTGTGAAAAAGAGAAGAAAAAGTAATATTCGCATAATGAACTCTCATTGAATAATTGTCTTACATATGATAACATCAATACGAACAGTAAAGTGTTTCGTTTCAATCTTTTAGATGAGCTTTTAAAATAGATTGAATGTTGGAATAAAACCCGATTTGAATCGATCAGTTAAGGCTTTCCAGAACAACCGCCGGTTCTAATGGACTCACTACAACTTCATCAAATCGATTAAATAGAATTCGATTGTCGGTATGTACAATATATTTCTCGCCATTACAGTCTATGTGATAGGTGATGTCATGCCCCCTAAACTCACGGGAAACAACGACTCCTTTTGTGCATCCCTCGGAGTTCCCATTTGGTTTGGTAATTGTCAAATGTTCCGGCCGTATGGAGCAGGTAATTTGGCCTTTTGCCCGACAATTAAGTTTAAGGGACCCTAACTGAGTATCAATTCTATCAGAATCGTTTACTTCTGCTTCAAAAATATTGGTTCGGCCTAAAAATTGAGCAACAAATTTTGTCTTTGGTTTGTAATAAACCTCTTCAGGTGTACCAATCTGTTCAATTCTGCCATTATTCATCACCGCAATACGGTCAGCAAATGAGAGGGCTTCCTCCTGGTCATGAGTCACCAGAACAGCACTCATACCTGCTTTTTTCAAGATAGATCGCACCTCTTTTCGAGTAGTGTCTCGCAGCATTGCATCCAGATTTGAAAAAGGTTCATCCAACAGTACTAATTTTGGTTCCGGCGCAATCGCTCTGGCAAGGGCTACACGTTGCTGTTGCCCCCCGGAGAGTTCGGCCGGACTCTTATGCTTATGATCGCCCATTCCAGTTCTGCACAGTACTTCCTCAGCAAACACTTTACGTTTAAATTTTGGTAATTCTGTCAGCCCAAATGCTACGTTATCCAGTGCTGTCATATGTGGAAAGAGTGCATAATCCTGAAACACGAATCCAATACCTCTTTTTTGTGGCTGAAGATGAAAATCTCTTGATGATAACAGTACTCCATCCAAAAAAACTTCCCCGGCGTCAAGGCGTTCAAAACCGGAGATGATGCGCAGAGTTGTTGTTTTCCCACAACCACTGGGGCCCAGAAGTGCAACTATTTCGTTCTCATTGACATCAAAAGTTGTTTTCTGTACGACAGGAACACCCTTTTCAAACGATTTTTCTATGTGTTTTACTTCAAGAAGCAATTTGAATCCTTTAAAGATTGGAATACATCGAGCAGTTTTGCTTATTTATATTCAGTCTGTATAAGCTAAAGAATTTTTTTATTCTTTGAAATCATTCTTACTCAAATTATTCGAAATCCTTGCACGGATATCAGAATCTAAAGTTCAGACCTATCGCCAATCTGTTATAACTATCAAATTCAATTTCATCGGTATCAGTCAGTTTACTGTATCGAAATTCAATGAAGGGTTTTAAATAAGGCAGCAGTGTAATCTCGGCGCCTCCAAGGCCATTCCAGTAAAAGTTATCCTCAGAATATCCGGAATAATCTACGATTCCTGTATTGCTCTCCTCACGATATCGTTCACTACCAATACCGGCTCCAATATATGGCTTTACAATTCCTAGTTTTAAACCAACAATCAATGCCGCTCCATAATCATAGACATTTACCTCAGTATTGAGTGCATCCCTGATAATACTCTCTGAATCACTATCATAAAACCAACTGAAATGTCCACGTAAATTGATATCAACAACAGGCAGACTGGAAAAAATCTCTCTTTCAAGTTTAATACCGACACCTGTTGTGGGGTCTTCATCTCTGATTTCAACACCTGCTCCAATTCCCCATTGTGCGTATGATTGATTAGCAGCAAATAGATTAATTATAAAAAGTCCTGTAATAATGATGAGTATCTTTTTCATTGTTCTATATATTTTTATTTAAGCGATTGATGAACCCGAATAGCCGGATTACTCATTTTAAATTTACAAGTAATGGTATGATTCCTACAAAACTAAACGTAAAAAGTTTCAATAAAATGAGTCGAATATCTCAAAAAACTCTTTTCTATTAAGAAAAAGCGCTTCAATAATTGAAGAAACAACAAAAAAAGATTAATATAGGAGGTGCACATAGATATCAGTTGTTACTATTTTGCCAAAAAATCAGTTTTATTCTTATAGATTGCAGATTAAAAAAGCTTCCCTTTTGAATGAAAATTTATAGCATTTGTAAACATTCTATCACTAAATCATTAATTAACGAATCCATACTATGAAAGAGTCAGGAAAA